>ERZ791624.14-NODE-14-length-125181-cov-3.231055_pt1 | contig 125181 bp, 108 predicted proteins | sample MGYA00510058_ERZ791624 | MGnify/ENA primary metagenome ERZ791624 (study PRJEB30046, sample SAMN00715158) | human gut metagenome | study: EMG produced TPA metagenomics assembly of the A metagenome-wide association study of gut microbiota in type 2...
ACGATCGGGGTGTCTCCCGCCGGTATCCACGATGCAAAGAGCATATCCGCAGGAGGCAAAATCAAAATCGAGCTTCTCAATAACGGGATTTACGGGGTCGGCAAAGTCGATCTCAACGAACGAGCCGACCGAGCTTGTCATCTGGTCGAGCAGACCGCAGGGCTTGCCGAAGAACTTGTTCTCCGCCGCCTGAGCTATCTGCGCGATTTCAACATCGCTCACCTTGCCGTCGTTAAACAGATGATTGAGGATAGTTCCGAGCAGGACTCAAACGCCGCAGAGGACGAAAGGCCCGAGCCAGAGAGCACATCAGACGCCGTCGCCGCATCGAATGCGCCGATATTATATCCGCGCGACTTGAACTCGGCGCACACGCCGCGGACAAGTGCCTTTGACTTGCCAAACTCGGCTTCGTGCGGCTCGAGGTCGCTGATATCGATCGTGTCCATGGCGTAGCCTTCGCTCTTGACATTGACTACGGTGCCTTCGCCCTTCGCGGCAACGGCTATGGCATCAAGATTGACGCTCGCGGCGAGCACGCGGCCGTGGTTATGGTCGGTGTGGTTGCCGCCGATTTCGGTTCTGCCGGGTGCGCTGAAGAGACCCGCCTCACGGCTCGAACCGTAAAACTCCTCGAACTCGCCGATAACGCGGCAATAGCGCTTTTTCTGGGCATCGACGGTGCCGGACGGATAGAGCTTTGAAAGCTCGGCGTCATATGCGCCGTCGGTCATTCTTTTTTTCAGGACATCTGTGGTATACATAAATCTACCTCGTTTCCGTGATTAATTATCTTTATTTTTCTTTGAGCTTGAAACGCTCTTTTCAACTAAACGCCATATGAGGTTGACGCACAAAAGCGATGCGCCGCTTATGGTCAGGGCTATCACCAGGGGCACAAGGAACGCAGACGATAGCGGATCGAAAACGTTGGTACCCATGAAAGTATAGGACAGCAGCTTCGGCGCAAAGCCCGCCGCCGAAAGCAGGATGAACCGCCAATAAGGAAACCTGAGCGAGCCATAAATCCGGCTGACGCTGCCGAGCGGGAATCCGGGGATAAGGCGCAGGGCAAAGAGCAGAGCCTTGTTGACCTTGCCGGAGCTCTCGATTATCTTTCTGGCGCGTTCATTCTTGCTGATTATCTTCCATGCGTTCCCGCTGCCGAACTTCATACCCTCGAAATATTTGATGCTCATCATAATGATAATTCCGAGAAAGTTCACTATCAACGCCCAATATGACGGCAGAACAGCACCGGTAAGGACGCAGATAGCCGAGACCGAGAGGAACGGGATAAAGGTGCGCACAAGGAAGACTATCAGCATGGCGAGCACGAATTTCCAGCTGATGCCGAGCGACTGTATGAACTGCTCTGCTTCAAGCAGCTTTTCTTGATAGACCTTATACCAGAGCCACAGCTGGTCATATCTCAGCAGATAGACAACTACCGAGACGGCCGCGGCGGATATCAGCAATGCGAAGCCCGCGGCGTTCATTATGCCGCTTCGTGTCCAATGCTTTTTCAAGCCTTCACCTCAACAAAAGTTTACATATAATTGTATAACATATTTCAGATCTTTTCAACTCAAACCGCATAAATTTTGACGCAAATATCTTTTAAGCGAACGCACAATATGATATAATAGTATCATGATGTGTAATATGCACACAGACATATTATTCAACAGGTCAAGAGGAGGAATTTTCATGGGCAAGAAAGCTGTCGTTCTCAGCGGAGGCGGAGCAAAGGGCGGCTATCAGATAGGGGTCTGGAAGGTGCTCAGGCAGATGGGATTCACGCCCGACATCGTCGTCGGCACATCTGTCGGCGCACTCAACGGCGCGCTCATGGCGCTCGACAATTTCGACGCGGCGCTCGACATCTGGGAAAACATGAGCATGGACAGCGTGTTTCAGAATTTCGTCAACATGTCCGACGAAGAAAACCCCGACCGTGAATCATACATAAAAGAGCTCGCAAAAGAGGCTATTTTTAAAGGCGGCGCGGACTACACTCCGCTGCAGGAGCGCGTCAAATCGCTCATGGACGAAGAGAAGCTGCGCACCTCGCCGATACGCTTCGGACTGGTCACGACGATGTTCCCGAAGATAAAGCCGGTCGAAGTTTTCATCGAAGATATTCCCGAGGGCAAAGCCGCAGACTATGTGCTCGCGAGCGCGGCGGCGTTCCCGTTCATGAAGTCATATAAAATCGGCGAATCCGCTTTTGTCGACGGCGGATATTCGGACAACATGCCGGTCAAAATGGCTATCGAAGCGGGTGCGGACGACATTGTGGTTGTCAACATCGGCAAGAACCCCGGCGCAAAGTTCGGTGAGGCGGACAATGTCTCGTTCAAATATATCAGCAGCAAGAAGCCGCTCAACGATGTTTTCGGCGGTATGCTGATGTTTGACGGCGACATATCGCGCGGGAACATCCGCCAGGGCGAGCTCGACGCATACAAGGCATATGATCTGCTCGACGGATATTACTATGCGTTCAAGAAATACGAAAAATACAAGATTGCGCCGTTCGAGCCATACTGCGCGAAGAAATTCGACGCGATATTCTCAGGTCTCCCGAGCGCGGGCAGAATAGAGAGAGGCGGACGCGAAAGCGTGCTGAACTTCCTGCGCGGATACGACGACAGACCGTTTGAGTTCAACTCAAACGTGCTCTACTGCGCCGAGACCGCCGGCGATATTTTCGGCATCAACACGCGCGAGGAATACACCGTCGCGAGCTTCGACAAGCTCATAAACGAGAACGCGACGGCGCTCATCACCGAGGAATACGGCACAAAAATCGATGAACTGACCGAGAAGCTCGACAAGGGTCTGAGTCTCGATCTGCTCAAGATGGTAGCGAACAATTTCGACAAAAAGTTCCTGCTCGCCTACACACTGAAGATTCTGCTTGGCGACAGGATAGAATACTCAGACAAGCGCAGGCTTTGGCTGATAGCGGACATCATGCCGCAGGTATTCTGCGCCGCACTCTACTGCTGCGCGTCGATACTCAACGCCAAAGAACACGGAAAGGAAACGCAGGATGAAGATAGTAATTCTTGACGGATACACAACGAACCCCGGGGATCTCAGCTGGGATTTTCTCAACGAATTCGGCACATACACGGTCTACGACCGCACGCCGAAGGAGAAGATAGTCGAGCGCGCTCAGGGGTGCGATATAATCATAACCAACAAGACGCCTATCGACGCCCGGACGATAGCCGCTCTGCCGGAGCTCAAATTTATCACTCTGCTGAGCACGGGCTTCAATGTTGTTGATGTTGATTTTGCGCGCGAGAGGGGCATCCCGGTTTCAAACGTGCCGTGCTACAGCACCTCGGCGGTGGCTCAGCTCGTGTTTGCGTTCATTCTTGAACACACCAACCGCGTTGCGCTGCACAGCGAAGCGGTCCACGGCGGCGAATGGAGCAGCTGCCCGAACTTCTGCTTCTGGAAGTCCCCGCTGACCGAGCTTCAGGGCAAGACTATAGGCATCATCGGCTACGGCAAGATAGGCAAGGCGGTCGCCAAAATTGCAGAAGCTTTCGGCATGGATGTGCTCGCAAATTCGCGCTCCGCGAAAGTCGGAGACTGCGACGGGGCGGTAAGATTCGTTGAGACCGACGAGCTGCTTAAAAAGTCTGACTTTGTGACTCTCCACTGCCCGCTGACTCCGCAGACAACCGGGCTTGTAAACGCCGAGTTTATTGCGAAGATGAAGCCGAACGCATTTCTCATCAACACCTCGCGCGGCCCCGTGGTTGACGAGCAGGCACTCGCCGACGCGCTGAAATCGGGCAGGATATCGGGCGCGGGAGTTGACGTTCTCTCGACCGAGCCGCCGAAAGAAAGCAATCCGCTGCTCGGATGCGAAAACTGCCTGATAACCCCGCACATCGCCTGGGCGGGATTCGAGACGAGGACGAGGCTCGTCGGGATAGTTGAAGAAAACCTCAGAGCGTTCGTCAAGGGCGAACCGATAAATGTGGTGAATAAGTAAAAAGCAAAAGGCTGTCGCACTCATATGTGTCGGCAGCCTTTTTAAATTGAGCGGTATTATAAAGCAGGATAAGTTCACTCAGATTTTGATCTTGCAATACCCAACTGTAACGCACCGCTGCCGCGTGAGCGGCACGATATGAAATTGTATAATTCACACTCTGCCTTCGCGTCCTACCACAACCAAACATTTAATATTTCCCGCGTTTCGGCATTTTCTTTTTGTTTGAAAAAGAAAACGCCTGCAAAAGAAAAGCAAAGCCTACCCATGGGGAACCGTGGGTAGGCTTTGCAAATTCGGAACATCCATTAAAATGTGATGCTTGATTTTATCAGAACGAGAGGATGACTTTCATCTCGAGCTTCTTGTATTTGGGAATTTTATACGGCTTTTTGAGCGTTGCGATCGCGGGGACATCGCCGCCGACGCCCTGCTGCCTGCCGTCGATATTGACGGTCAGGTTCGGTGTGCGCCCAAGCTCGCAGGAGTGAGCCGCATCATAGAGCATCTTCTTCGTATACGGGTGGACGCTCATCTCAAACGGAGTTCCTGCCGCAGTCACCAATACTCCCCTCTCGCCGCCGACTTTGAGCCATCTGACATCGCAGCGGTTCGCGTTCTCCTGCGGGAACAGGTAATCGTGAATGAAGCTCTCTGCGCTCTGGAAGCGATAAACGCCGAGGCGCGCCGAGGTCTTGCGGTCGCAGTAGTTCTCGTGCGGCCCCTTGCCGTAATATTCTATTCCGTCGACGCCGTCGGTCAGCTCGAATGTCAGACCGTAGCGCGGCAAATTGACCGGAGTGATGTTCTTGCAGGTCAGCGACGCGGAGAGCGTGCCGTCCGGGAACACAAGGTATTCAGTAACGATACCCGAAAGATACTTCGTGCGCCACTTGACGCTGAGTTTGACGCAGCTGCCGAAATGCTCCGCCTTGACGGAAACAGGGCGCATCATGCGCTCTGCGCTGTCGAAAGCGTGCAGACCGATAAGAGTCTTGACCCACTCAAACGGCACCTGCGCCATGCGCTCGTTGTCGATATTCGCGCGGGAAAACTGCGGACGAATGCCGCGCTCAAGGCGCTCGACGCCGTCCTTTTTATATGAGCAGAGCTCTCCGGTCTTTTTGCTGAGCTTCACTTCAAAGCCGTTTCCGGAGACGACATAGCACTTGTCGTTCTTTGAATATTTTATTTCAACTTTCTTGCCGTCCGCTTTCGGAGCAGACGAAGAATAGCTATACTTGCCGAGAACAAACTGCTCGCGCGCCATGGTGTGACCAGCTTCGAGGTGCATCATATCGCGGCGCAGAATCAGCTCACAGTCGAGCGTGCGCTCGTTTTCGGTTCTGATATCGAACGGGATATCGACATACGCCTTTTCGAGATAGCCCTTGTCGGAGAGATTGAGCTCGGCGGATTCGATAAGCCTGCCCTGCTCGCGCAGTTCAAGGCGAAGCTTGAAATTCTCGAGCGAGGTGAACATAAAGCGGTTGAGAATAGCTATTCTGCCGTGGCTGAGCGAGAAATCGACCTGCTGATAGCATTTGACGACTTCATAATAGTGCGGGTTGGGCGTGCGGTCGCCGCAGAAAACTCCGTTGAAAGCGAAGTTTGAATCGTTCGGCTTGTCGCCGAAGTCGCCGCCGTAGTTCCACTTATCCTTTCCGTCTGCGGTCTTTGTTCTTATCGCCTGGTCGGCAAAATCCCAGATATATCCGCCCGCGAGACGGTCATATTTCTTGAAATCCTCCCAGTAATCGGCGAAGTTGCCCATGCTGTTGCCCATGGCGTGGGAATATTCGCACTCAATGAACGGCTTGTCGATATAATCCGAGGGCTTGAGATGATAGCCAAGGCCGAGATTCCAGAGCGCGCGGCTGTGGATATGCGGCTTGTTCTCGCCTATCTCCTTCATCGCGGTCTGCACGGTGTACATCTCGCTGAACAGATCGCTCGTTTTGAGCTTCGCGTCAGGTTCATAGTGAACCGGGCGGGTCTTGTCTATCTTCAGAATCTCCTTCTTCATCTCGGCGAATGCGTTGCCGTTGCCGGACTCGTTGCCGAGCGACCAGAAGAGAATACATGAATGGTTCTTATAGCTGTTGACCATATTACGCACGCGGTAGCAGCACTCGGCTGTCCAATGCGGATCGCTGCGCGGGACGCGCGTGGCAAGGCCGTGGGTCTCGAGGTTGTTCTCGCTCATGACGAGAATGCCTATCTCATCGCACAGCTCGTAGAATCGGCGAGAATTCGGATAGTGGCAGGTACGCACATTGGTTATGTTGCTGTTCTTGAGCAGCTCGAGGTCACTCCTGATTATGCTCTCGGGCACGGCGTGGCCGTAGTCCGGGTGGAAATCATGGCGGTTGACGCCGCAGATTTTGAGCGGAACGCCGTTAAGCAGAATGAACGGACCTCTGCCCGTCTTGCGGTCATAGGGCGTTATCTTCACTTCTCTGAAGCCGAATTTATGCTCCCTGCGGTCGGTGTATTCACCGCCGGAAAGAGTGACACGGACAGTGTAGAGATACGGATCCTCATGGCTCCAGAGTTCAAAATTGCTGACGGGTATTTCAAGAGAAATGTTGCAATATTCGCCGTCCGCGAGGGGTTTTACATCCGCTTCGGCAGACGCGAATCCTGCGCCGTCGGCGCGAAGAATCTCGACCTTGAGCTTACCGCCGTCGAACTGAGCGCGGCGCGCCTTGACAACGCAGTCAAGCTTGAACACGGCGGATTTGAAATCCTCCGCCATCTCGCTGCGCATATACATATCCTCTATAAAAACTTTCGGCTCATAGACGAGCGTCACATCGCGGAAGATACCGGAGAGGCGCCACATATCCTGATCCTCAAGATAGCTGCCCGTGCAGTAGCGGCGCACGGTGACTGCGAGGCGGTTGGTACCCGGATGAACAAAGTCCGTTATATCGTACTCGCACTCGTCAAATGTATCCTGAGAATAGCCGACAAATTTTCCGTTGACAAACACTTCGCCGCTCGAATTGATGCCGCCGAAGTGAATGAATATATTATCCTCGGTCTCGGCGACCTCAAACTCGCGGACATAGAGCCCGCAGGAGTTGAGCTCCGGCTTTATGTAAGGGATCTTCGTGGTGGAGATTGCCTTGGGATAATTGATATTGGTATATATCGGGGTGTCGTAGCCCTTTATCTGCCACTCTGACGGAACTTCGAGATCGTCGAACGAGTTCAAATCAAAATCGGGCGCATAGTAGCCCTCGATAATGTCGTTGACGCTCTCGCAATAATGGAATTTCCAGACGCCGTTGAGGCTGACGGTCTTTTTCTCCCACGCCTCATCGCGCGGAAAGCCGGCTGCGCTTCGCGGCTCTGTGTTGACGGAATATACGTCTATATCCTGCCAAAATTCTTTTTCTGTATTTTTTGCCATAATGACCCTCCCGGGAAATGAAAGTCTTTTGATAATATTATCATACACCGAGCGTTCCAGTCAAGAACGCAAAAGTATAAAAACGGCGTGCGCCGCCTTTTTGAGCTTCGCACGCCTTCAGCCTCAGTTCAGCTTGTCGTATGCTTTCAAAAATTCAGTCACATCGGCGAGCATTTTTTCCGTGCCACCCGCGGTGTTGCTCTCGAGATTCAAAACGAGAATCGGGTCATGCACGCTCATGCGCAGCAGGAACCATCCGTCGCCGTTATCTTTGTCAGTATTTATTCTGATGCCCTCGTAGTTTATCTTCTCCGCCTGCCAGCCGTCGCGCTCTTCGGCGAGAGCTTTCAGGTCGGCTATGACTTTTTCGCCGTAGGGTTTGAAATCTTCAAGGTCTATCTTGAACCTGCGCTCAAGCTCCTCCGCCGGCTCTTCAAGGTCGGAGATAAAGCTCTCGAGGCTGCCGCCGCTCTTTTTGAGCAGAGCCGCTTTTATAATCAGCTTCGTGACAAGATACGCGCCGTCGTCGAGATAATAATTCTCCCTGAACGCGGCATGACCGGAGGTCTCAATCGCAAGCGGGCAGTCGATGCCCTCTTTATTGAGTTCTATTTGCTTGTTGATAACATTTTTATAGCCGCGCTTGAATCTGATATGCTTGCCGCCATGCGCCTCGATGAACTTCGTGAGTCCTGCGGAGGTTACGGAGTCGGTAACTATAACCGCGCCCGGTTCGTTTTCAAGTATAACAGCCGATATCATGGCGACAAGGCGGTTGCGGTTGAGTTCCCTGCCGTCGGAGAGAATGCAGCCCGCTCTGTCAACATCGGTGTCAAACACAATGCCGAAATCGGCTTTTGTCTGTTTGACCCGCTCGGCGGCGCTGTCTATCATCACAGTAGATTCGGGGTTCGGCACATATACGGGGAAGTTGCCGTCCGGCTCGAGATTCATGCTTGGCGAGACATCGGCGCCCAGAGGAGCGAGGACTTCGGAAGCGTAGAATCCGCCCGCGCCGTTTCCGGCGTCTACCATTATTCTCATACCTGCAAGAGGTTTGTCGGCTCCGTCCGCGCCGATGCCTTTGCAGATAAGCGAGCGCAGATGCGCGGCGTACTGCTTCATATGGTCGCATGCGGTTATTTTGGCAGGCGCATCGCCGAGTTCGATATCCTCGGCTTTTTCAAGTATGTAAGCGATATCGGGCGAATCGAGTCCGCCGTCGACGGTGAAAAATTTGAGTCCGTTTCTATCGCCCGGATGGTGGCTCGCAGTCATCTGAACGGAGCCGTCACAGGGCAGATCGAGCACAGCCATAAACATGGCGGGAGTTGAGCTGAGCGAGCAGTCGATTATATTGACCCCGCGCAGAGCGAGTCCCCTGACGACCGCCGCGCTTATACGCCCGGCCGAAAGGCGCGGATCGTGACCGATGGCAACGGTAAGCTTATCCACCGCTTTGCCCGTCTTTTCGCTGAGGAAATCCGCAAACGCCGCGCTCGCCTTTGAGATGAACTCATCACTCATATAGAGCGGCTCGTCGCCGTTTCCGATGCCTATTCCGCGGATATCCGTTCCGCTCTTGAACTTTTTATAGATGCCTGTCATATCCGTTCCTCCCGTTTCTTCTGCGTCATTCGGCGCAGATATCGTTTTTGATTTTGCCGTAGGTCTTTTCGCCTATCCCGTCGACATTCGTTATCTCCCACGGATAGATAAATTCTCCGTGCTCCTCGCGGTAGCCGACAATATTTTCGGCTTTCTTTTCTCCGATGCCGTCGAGCGCGGTCAGCTCTTCTTTGTCGGCGGAGTTTATGTCTATTCCGCCGCTGTGCGAAGAGGTATATTGAATTATACTCCCGGCGCGGCTCGGAGAGAACCGCAGGGCGAATGCCGCAGATATTGCCGCGGCGAGCAGAATGAACGCGGACGCCGCAAGCAGAATTTCGTTTTTCGATCTGCTCACAGCGTCCACCTCCGGCAATTTATTGAATTTATTGTAACATATGGAAGACGGGATTTCAACCGATTATTATTTCAAAAATCCCACCAACTCATCCGTGTCGTGCGGGTTGATGCGCTTGGAGATTATATATGTCTTGTCGCTGCCGTCCGCGTTTTTCTCGCCGAAGCGGCCGTAGGACGAGGTGACTGCCGTGCCGTCGGGAAGCACGACATTGCCGCAATAGGCAGTGTCGGCGTTCGCTTCTATTTCGGGCTCGGTCTGACCGTCGAGATAAGTGTGAGCTATCTTGATTCGATAGTCGCCCTCGGTGCCGTTTTTCAGGTCGTCGTAGCTGCCTATCCACGCTATCCAGCCCTCGCTGTACCAGTCGCCGTTGTCGGAATGGAACTTCACTTTTTCCGGGTCACGCTCTATCGAGCGAAAGGTTATAAACAGCCTGCCGTCTTTCAGATAGTCCGCCTTGTGGCGCTCGCCGTTGAGAGCCGCGGGGGCATGGACGGGTTCCGACCATGTTTTGCCCTCATCGCGCGAAAACGAGATAAGTGAATTTTCCTTCTTCGTGTTCGAGCGCGAGATGAGGCAGAGCTCGTCGCCCTCTCCCCTGTCGCTCCGTATGACTTCGACCTCGCACATATTCGAACGCAGTTCTATATCTCTGTGGGCGGCGAAATATTTTTCCGGCTCGCTCCACTGCACGCGCCCGTCGGGGGTGAAGCTGAGGATGGTTTTGTAGTTATAGAAATCGCCGTCGTGGAAGAAGCCCATCCATTTATCGACAAATTTGCCGTTCTCCTTGAGCCTTGTCAGCGACGCCATGGCGACTATCGGAATAAGCTCATAGCCGTCGGCTCGCGAATAAAACGTTTCAAACTCGCTCCATGTTTCGCCCTCGTCGCAGGAGACGGAGCAGTTGAAGCCGCCGGGAGTATCCATTCCGGGCCACTTGGAGTTGGCGGAAATGAGAATCAGTTTATCCGGCGTGCCGTCCGAAAATTCGAGGCGGTAGACAGTCGGTGTCTCGAGCGATTTTTTCCACGACTCGGGCGGAGAGGCTATATTTTTTATGTAGCTGCGCCCGCCGTCCGCGCTTATTTTATTGAGAACGGCACCCTTGCCGTGGCCGTGGGGATATACAGTAAGAATATCGCCGTTTTTGAGCAGGACGGAGTCGGGGTGGCCAAGATAACTTTCGCTGTCGTCGACCACGGTCTGCTCGTAGAGATAAGCGTATTTTTTCGCTGTATTCTCCGGCTTCACGCTCAGATCGAGCTGAGGGACGGTATAATTTTTGCCGATAAAATCATTCATAGTTTTACTCCGCTATCGCTCTTATTCTGAACGCCTTGACGCCGTGGGGCTCGACAAATGCGCTGAGCGTTGTGTTGATGACGGAAGTCTCTTTTGTCCACAGGTCATATACCTCATATTCCTGCGCGAGCGGAGTGGTGATATACGAGCGGCAGACGATATCGTCCATGCGGTGCTCAAAATATCTTGTGTCGCTGCCCTTGTTGAAGAAGCAGACCGCGACATCTCCGTTTTCAAGCGGCTTTATGAGCGTATCGGCTATGATAGTCGTCTTTATTCTTCTGCACTGCTCGCCGAGCGAATCCTGATCGATAGCAATCATATCTCTGTCGGTGAGTATTTTCAGCGTCTCATTCTCCGTGTCGGCGGTGCCGTCCTCGCGGATAAATTCACGCACATCGTTGCCGAGAATGAGCGGAGCCGCCATGAAGCACCAGAGGGTGAAATGGCTGCGGTTCTCTTCTGCGGTCAAATCGCCGTTGCCGACCTCGAGCATATCCGGGTCGTTCCAGTTGCCCTTGCCGGAATACTTGAAGAGATTGACATTGACTTCGTATATGCCGAGAACCGACTTCCAGTTTGCCTGGATATCGGGCGTCGTGCGCCAAAGGTTGCCTGCCGCCGCGCCCCAGCGCCACGAAAGGTTTCTGCCCCACTCGCAGATGGAATAGACTATCGGGCGCTCCTCGGTGCCGTTTCTATCGGCATATTCGGCGGTTGCACGCATGAGCTCTCTGCCCATCTTAGCATACTGGATAGCCGCGCTGTCCTGTCTCGAAGCGACGGGGTTTTCAAGCTCGATTGTGTTCGAGCCCGCTTCGAGGGTTATCTTCACCTGATGTCTGCCGTCGGCAGTGGAGCCCTTGGTCGGCGGGACGGTGGTAGTATACTTATCCTCGCCGTTGACGGTGACTTCGAGATATTTGAAGCTGTTGCTCTTCTTTCTGATTCCGAGAGTCAGGGAATATTCGCCAGCCTCCGGGACTTCAACAGTGAACACCGCCGAACCTCTGTGGGCGGAGAGACCGGAGATATATCTGCCGGAATCGAGGCGCTTGTCCTCCATTATTTTCGCGTCGCCGAAGAGTGCCGCATCGTCTGCGGGGACGGTAGTTTCAAACGAACCGTCGGCATTGGAGACGCAGATATATTCAATATAGGGCGCACGCATCGGGATAGGCACATTGTGGCAGAAGTCATATTTGAAATATTCGACTCCCCACTCGGCAAACGTGTCCGCATCTATAGCCTCATTGCCGAGGCTCGCGGGCAGATCCTCGCAGGTAAGCGATCCGTTGGATGAATATATGCCGAGCTTGAGTCCGAGTTCGTTTATGCTCTTTACAAGCGCGGGTATGCCGCTCGGGAAGTTTGCAAAATCGCCCTGGAGTCTGCCGTTCTCGTCGCGCATGGATGACTGCCAGCAGTCGTCGAGATTGACATACTGATATCCCGCGTCCGCGAGTCCGCTCACCTTCATGGCTTCGGCTGTTTCGAGAATAAGCTTCTCATCAATTCTGTTTCTGAAAGTGTTCCAGCTCGACCAGCCCATCGGCGGAGTCAGAGCCGTGCCGTTTGAATATTTTTCATCGGTCGGGAAAGTGAGCTTGACGCTGTTAATCGCGTTTTTCGCCATATCCTCCGCCTCGTTTTTATCGGGCAGAATGTTCGGCGCAAACTTCTTGACCGCCGCATATGCTCCCGCGGCGACGCCTGCGAGGGCAGTCAGTTTGAATATCGATCCCATGAATATCAGTCCTTTCGGTTTAAAAACAAAAATCCACTTCTGCGAGGTTGTAAACCCGGCAAAACTGTGGTATTATTTAGTTGAACAAAAGACATTTCAAGATTGTCTTTCATATAGAAATATATCATATATACGCTTTTTGTCAAGGCAAAACGCGAAGATACGGAGGAAAACATGAGCACACAGAGACTTGTAAAAACATTCTGCGACCTTGTTTCAACAGGCAGCGAAACGGGTCACGAGCGCGCATTCTGCATAGAACTCGAAAAGGCGCTTATCGAAGCAGGCTTCGAGGTTGAGCGAGACGAAGAGGCCGGCAAGAAGTGCGGCTCGGACGGATTCAATATATACGGCTATCTCCCCGGCGAGGGCGAGAGCGTGCTGCTCTCCTGCCACACCGACACCGTCACTCCCGGCGCGGCGGTCACGCCCGTTGAGCGCGACGGAGTTATATATTCTGACGGCACGACAATTCTCGGCTCGGACGACAAGTCCGGCATAGCGGAGATAATCGAGGCTGTCGCAAGGCTCAAGGAAAACGGCGAAAAGAACAGACCCGTCGAAGTCCTGTTCTCCCTCTCGGAAGAAGTCGGAATGCTCGGCTCGCGCTATGCGGACTACGGCAAGATAAAGAGCAAGACCGCCATAGTGCTCGACGGCGAGGACATCGGCGAAATAGTCAACTCCGCCGCGGCGAATATAGTTATGTCGATAAGCTTCTTCGGCAAGAAGGCACACGCCGGCGTATGCCCCGAGAACGGCATCCATGCGCTCAAGGCCGCCGCATATGCGGCCGCAAACATCCCCGTGGGTCATGTTGACGACATAAGCGTGCAGAACATCAGCAATTTTGTCTCCGAGGGTCCGACCAATATCGTAGCGGACAAAGCGTCGTTTGATATGGAGTTCCGCTCATATGACGAGGACACGGTTCAGAAGCACATCGCCGACGCGCTCGCGGTCATGAAAGAGGCATGCGAGAAGTTCGGAACCACATTTGAATATGACAGCGAACGCCACTCCGGCGCGTTCACCGTTGACCCAGAGTCGCAGTTCATAAAAGATATTTTCGCGGCATACGAGGCAGCGGGCATCCGCCCGTATCTCTCCAAGACGCTTGGCGGCTGCGACGCTTCAAACATTGCACTGCACGACATCGCCGTTGTCAACATCGGCACGGGTATGCGAGACGTTCACACGACAGCAGAGAACATCTCAATAAAAGACATGGAGGACAGCACGCGCTTCCTCTGCGAACTGCTCAAGGCATAAACAGTACCCCCGAAAGGAGCTTTTGATATGAAACTTATAACAGCGGTTATCGGCAAAAAGGACCTCAACCCCGTCTGCGACGCACTCAGGGAAGCGGGATATTCATTCACGAAGATCCCGACCTCCGGCGGATTCCTGCGCAGCAGCAACATGACTCTGCTCATCGGCGTTGACGACGACAAGCTCGCCCATGCGGTCGAGCTGATAAACAGCAACTGCAAGACCCGCACCGAGCAGGCTGAGGACAAGAAAGTCAAGGTCGGCGGCGCAACTCTGTTCGTGACAGATGTTGAGCGGTTTGAGAAGATGTAAAAAAGCAAATGAACCGTATATAAAAACCGAGCGGCCGCAGCAGTTTGCTGCGGCTGTTGTTTGTAAATACAGCACAGGGACAGGCAATGAAGAATAGAATATCCGAAAACAAAATATTTATTGCAACGACGCTAATACTCGGCGCACTCTCATTATTCGCATTTGCGATTTATTTTTACAGCGCAAATCACGCGCCATACACATATACCGATGTTATAATTGCAGGACCGATACTCTCATTTGTCGGCGTAATTATTTCTTTTATCACGCGAGAAAGCAGAAAAACATATCCGACATTATGGATATGCGGGCTTGCCGCCTGCACGTTCGGCTTTATAATATGTGTTATGGTTATTTTGATATTGGTGATGTTTGTTGCGGCGAGGGTCAGTGAATCGTGATGTTGATAATTGGAGTTTGAGGGTATAAAAATTTTTGCACTTATTTATCGCAAGCGTAAAGCCCCGTCGGATAACCGGCGGGGCTTTGCTGTATTTGCTGTATTTTATTTGCCTTCGTTCTGGAGCTTCTGCATATCCGCGGCGCGGATAGCGGTTCTCATTATCTTGCCGCTGCTGGTCTTTGGCAGCTCTCTGACGAACTCGACAACGCGGGGATATTTATACGGTGCGGTCGCGTGCTTGACATGGTTCTGTATCTCCTTGACAAGCTCGTCGCTCGGCTCATAGCCCTTGGCGAGGACAATGGTCGCCTTGACGACCTGACCTCTGTCGGGATGCGGCAGAGCGGTGACTGCGCACTCGAGCACGGACGGATGCTCCATCAGCGCGCTCTCGACCTCGAACGGACCGATGCGGTAGCCGGAGCACTTGATAACATCGTCGTTTCTGCCGACGAACCAGTAGTAGCCGTCGCCGTCGCGCCATGCGGTGTCGCCGGTATTATAATATCCGAACTTGAAGCTCTTCTCCATCGCGGCATCGTCTTTCCAGTAGTCGCGGAAGAGTCCGGTCGGATGACCCTGATCGACCCGGATGCAGATAGAACCGACCATACCGTCCTCGCACTCCTCGCCGTTTTCGTCGAGCAGGGCGATATCATAGCCGGGTGCGGGCTTGCCCATTGAACCGGGCTTTATCTCGACCCACGGATAGTTTGCGAGCAGGACGGAAGATTCACTCTGGCCGAAGCCCTCGTATATTCTCATGCCCGTCAGTCTCTCTATCTGATGGAAAACCTCTGGGTTGAGCGGCTCGCCCGCGAGGCAGGCGTGCTCAATGTAGCTGAAATCGTATTTTGAAAGATCCTCTTTTATCAGGAAGCGGTATATTGTCGCGGGGGCGCAGAATGTGCTCGGGCGGATACGTTCCATAGCCTCGATCATATCGATCGGGTGGAACTTCTCGGTGTCATATGCGCCGACAGCCGCGCCGCAGATCCACTGGCCGTAGATTTTGCCCCATGCGAACTTCGCCCAACCGGAGTCGGTCTGGGTCATATGTATCTTGTTCTCCTTGACGCACTGCCAATATCTCGCGGTCGTTATCTGACCGAGAGCGGAGGAGAAATCGTGACGCACCATCTTGGGCATTCCGCTCGTGCCGGAGGAGAAATAGAGCAGAGCAGTATCGGTGACAACGGTTCTCTTCTCGGGATCGGTCGGGCGCTCAAACTCGGTCGAATAGCCGCCGATAACGGAGCGGTAATCTATTGCGCCGTCAACGGGCTTGTCGCCGACGGTGACATAATATTCGAGGTTCGGACACTCGGGCAGGGAGTCGCGGACATGCTGAACAACATCGTCGTCGCCGACGGTTATGAGCATTTTGACGCCCGCCGCATTGATGCGGTAGACATAGTCTTTCTTCATCAACTGAAACGATGCGGGAATAACTATCGCGCCGATTTTGTGGAGCGCGGTTATGATAAACCAGACTTCGGGGCGCTGCTTCAAAACGAGCATGACTATGTCGCCCTTCTTTATTCCCTTTTCGAGCAGGAAGTTGACAGCCCTGTTGCTGTTGTCTTTTACATCTTTGAAAGTGTAGCGCGCCATATCGCCGGCATCGTTCGTCCAGACGAGGGCGAGCTTCTCGGGCTCGATATCCGCCCACGCATCAACAACATCGAAACCGAAGTTGAAATCATCGGGCACATTTATTTTGAAATTCTGCTTCATATCCTCATAGCTGTCAAAGTCATAGCGGGGACAGAAGCGCTTGATTATATCATCCATTTTTTCTTTTTCCTTTCGGGGGGTATCGCAGTTTTATTCGTTGATAACGGTCAGGAATCTTGTTCTTCCGTCTACCGCCGCCTGGCCGTGCGGGAGGTTCGGATCGAAGTAGATAGCGTCGCCCTCATTGAGGATAAACGAATTCTTGCCGACCGTTACCTTGACCTTACCCTCAAGGACGAGGTTGAACTCCTGGCCGGAGTGCATAACGAGCGCGGGCTCGGTCTCCTGCTCTTCGAGCGTGACGAGCATCGGCTCCATCTGGCGGTTCTTGAAGTTAAAAGCAAGGCTCTCGATATAATAGCCCGAATATCTGTCAACTCGAACTCCGTCGCCGCGTCTGACGATAGTGTAGCTGTCCATTCTCGGGGATTCGCCGGTCATAAGCACGGTGCAGTCCGTGCCGAGTGCCGCCGCTATGGCGTAGAGCGCGCTGACGGGGATATCTTTTTCGCCCGACTCGTATTTTTCATATTCATCATGGGAGATATTCAGCTTCTCCGCCATTTCGGTTATCGATATTTCAAGGATCTCTCGCAGTTCCTTAATTCGCTTGGGTATCTGTAAAAGCTCGTCGTTCATTCTGTGCCTTCCTTTCCGTATATATGCGGTCTTGATGCGAACTATATTCTATTATTTTACTCTACATATATAGTTTTTTCAAGTGTACAGAGCAAATATAGGCTCAAAAATAATTGCGGTTTTGTTGTTTTTACAATAGAAACGCGGGCGTTTATATGCTATAATATAACACTGAAAACGAAGTGAGGAGGCTCGGTATGACAAACATCACCGAAGATATCAAATATATCGGAGTAAACGACCGCGAAATCGACCTGTTTGAGGGTCAATACGAAGTGCCCAACGGCATGGCATATAACTCATATGTCATTCTCGACGAAAAGGTTGCCGTCATGGACACGGTGGACAGGCACTTCACCGCCGAATGGCTCAAAAATCTTGAATCGGCTCTCGCCGGCAGGCAGCCCGATTATCTCATAGTTCAGCACATGGAGCCCGACCACTCGGCGGGCATCGCGGAATTTTCCGCAGCTTATCCCGACGCCGTGATAGTCGGCAACGACAAGACTTTCACGATGATAAAAAATTTCTACGGCGGGGATTTCATTAAAAATTCGCTTCCCGTCAAAAACGGCGACACGCTCTCGCTCGGCGAGCACGAGCTGAATTTCGTCTTTGCGCCGATGGTTCACTGGCCGGAGGTCATGATGACTTATGACGCAAAAGACAAGGTCTTCTTCTCGGCGGACGCGTTCGGCAAGTTCGGCGCGCTCGACGCGGACGAGGACTGGGCGTGCGAAGCGAGAAGATACTATTTCGGCATCGTCGGAAAATACGGCGGACCCGTGCAGACGCTGCTCAAGAAAGCCGCCGGGCTCGACATCGCGGTCATATGCCCGCTCCACGGACCTGTTCTCAGCGAGAATCTCGGATATTATCTGAATCTCTATGACATCTGGTCATCCTACGGCGTCGAGAGCGAGGGAGTCTGCATCGCCTACACTTCTGTATACGGCAACACGAAAAAGACTGTCGAGTATCTTGCCGAGCAACTCAGGGCCAACGGCTGCGCAAAGGTCGCGGTCAACGACCTTGCCCGCTGCGACATGGCGGAGGCTGTGGAGGACGCGTTCCGCTACGGAAAGCTCGTGCTCGCGACGACCACCTACAACGGAAGCATATTCCCGTTCATGCGCGACTTCATCGACCACCTGACCGAGCGAGGATATCAGAAGCGCACAGTTGCGTTTATCGAGAACGGCTCATGGGCGCCGACCGCCGCGAGGAACATGGCGAAGATGTTTGAAAACAGCAAGGATATCGAGCAAGTCGGTACGGTCACGATTCGTTCCGCAATGACCGACGAGAATAAAGCGCAGCTCGACGCGCTTGCGAAAGAGCTTGCATAAAAGAATAAGCAAAACTGCCGAACCCGTGAAAAGATTCGGCAGTTTTTATTTTAGTATAGATTCAAGTTTGCGAAACACATCTTTGCTCTCCGGCAGGAATGAAAAAAGCTGAAAGTCATGGAAAAGTCCGTCGTATTTATAGAGCTTCGCATCGACGCCTGCGCTGAGCGCATTGGCGAAAGCCGTGTCGCTGTCGCTCTCACCCACCTCTGCCGTACCGCAGAAAAAGACTGTCGGCGGAAAGCCCGAAAAATCGGCAAACGACACCGAGAGATACGGGTCGAGGAGGTCATGCTCCCCGGCATATTTCGGGCGGCGTCTGAAATACGCTTCGTGATCTTTAAATTTTTCTTTCTTCGCGATACCGTAAAACGGGTCGCTGTGGCAGTTTCGCTCATATGATTCGCCGCAGGCTGTCATATCGCCCCAGAGCGAAAAGCAGATGAGCTTTTTGGGCATCGGTCTGCCGGAATCCCGGAGCTTCTGCGCGAGGGCGAGCACCAGATTTGCGCCGCTGCTGTCCCCGAGGACTACAATATTCTCGGGCTTTATGCCCTTTGCCGTCAGCATATCCCACGCGCTCATGACATCATCGAGCTGCGAAGGAAAGATATATTCGGGCATGGTTCTGTAATCGACGCTGAAAACGGCGGCTCCGCCTGCGGCACGGCTGTATTTCAGTGCGAGGCGGCGATAAGCATCAATAAGCTTTATTTTGAAGCTTCCGCCGTGGATATGAAAAATCACTGTGTCCGTTCCTGACTTTTCGGGAATGAGACTTTCGACAAAACATTCGCCGCAGGGAGTTCGGGTCAGGGTATAATTTTTCGGCGGCTTATATCTGCTGACTTTATTTTCTACCGCTGCACCCGCATTCGCGCTCATATTCTCGTTTTTTACAAATCGTGAATGGAACACGGCGCTGAGCAATGCGCTTGTTATTCTTGCCAACACGGAAGCCATAATTATACTCCCCTGCCGAGCACGGCGTTCATATTTTTGACCAGCGGGTTCATGATGAATGGGATGAGCGTGCCCGCCTTTACAAAGCAATAGACTTCGTTCCACAGGGCATAAAATGCGAGCTTCTGCTCCGCTTTTTCGCTCGCGCCGTATTTTTTGAGATATGTGTCGCAGAGGAAGAAACGTTTGCCGGTCAGGTTGTTGAACTGGAACAAATCATATTCGCGGTCGGCATACATGGAGTTGAGCGGATCGATGAACCCGGTTATCCTGAGCCCCTTGCCGACCATTATGTTGCCGACATTCAAATCACCGTGGATAAGGCAGGCATCGTAGACGGGCTGGGAGAAGATATTCTGAAATTTGTCTCTCGCGCGGCTCATGGCCGAGACTATCTCGGGCGACAGTTGTCCGTCCTCCGAGAGCTGCTTTGCCGCCAAATAGACATCCTCCATAAACGGCTCATAGCACTCGAGCCAAGACGAGAACTGCGGGTTCATTGTGTCGCCGAATTTGTCGCACCGACACTCGTGGATACCGTGGAGAGCATCGGTCACTTTATCGGCGAAAGCCAGCTTCGCGCTTTTTGAATAAAGCAGCTTGCCGAACGACATAAAGAGCGTGCCGCCATCGATTTTGTCCATAACATAGCAGTCGAGCGGTATGCTGCCGTCAGCACTGCGGAAATAGAGAACCTTTGGCATACGCACGCCGCAGTTTTCGGATAAAAGCTGTAAATCGTGAGTCTCTTTTTCGAGCATTCCGTTGGCGCGCAGGAATTTGACAACCGCCTCACTACCGTTGCCGAAGGTCACGCCGACCGCCGTACCGAACGATCCGCCGCCGAGATTTTTTGTTTTAACGCCGCTCTTGCCGACTCCCTCTTCGCAGACGGCGAGAGCATATTCCGCCGCCTTTTCGGATTCGAGAGATTTCGGGGTCACTTTTTCCACATTCATAGCACAGCTCCGTTTCGTGTTTGTTCAATACAAATTCTATCAAATTCCGCAGAAATATAAAATATCCCGGGGACGCTTTTTTCTATCCCCGGGAAACTTTATTCTGTCATTTTTCTGTATGCGTTCGGCGTCATGCCGTAAGATGCGAAGAACTGCTTATACAGCCCCGACGGGTTGTTGTACCCCGCCTCGCGGGCGATTTCGTCTATCGGAAGATCGGTGCCTTCTATAAGCTGAGCCGCTTTTTGCAGCTTGTAGGACAGCAATAATTCCGAAAAGCTCGCGCCGAGGCGTTCTTTTATCATGCGCCCCGCGTATTTTTCGCTGTAGCCAAGCGTTGACGCGAAGCCGTGAAGAGACGCGGAGCCGATATTCTCGGCAAAATAGTGATTCAGCTCATCTGCAAGATGCCCGTCTCTATCGCGCTCGCCGCGCAGAAGTTCAATAAACAAAAGTGAAAGATAATTTTCAACAGCGCGTTCGGAATAGTCCGCGCCGCCGTAATATTCGCTGAGCAGGCGCATGACGATGAAATTGACCTGTTCGGAAGTTTTATCAAACACGGTCATTTCAGTGCCGATTTTCAAATTATCGGCGCATTTTTCAAATAGCTCCGTCGGAATGACGGTTTTTATTATATTATCGCCCTTGCGGCTCTTTTCGAGAGAATGCACCGTCCCCGGAGGAAGAAGGCACGCCTGACCTTTTTTGAGCGTCAATTTTCGCTCGGGATTCCTGAAGTGCTGGGTACACTCGCCGGAAAGGACATAGATAAATTCATAGAACGAGTGACCGTGATAATATGGCTGCTGGCAGGCGGTATGCTTTCGCATATGAAATTTGTCGGATTTTCTTGTCGGGATAAACGGCTGACCGTTTGCGTCAAGCGTCTTGAGCGTTTCTTTATCGAAGCCCGCAGATATTATTTTATCTGCCTCTTCAAACTCTTCGGATATCATCTGCCTTATAGCAGCTTCCGATAATGTGGCGTTATAATCCTCGCGTTCGTGGCGGTCAAAAAGCTGAAAAAAGCCGCTGTTCGTCATAGCATTGTGCCTCAATCGTTCGCTTCTTCTGGTTCTGCCGCCGTTGCGGGCTCTGCCGAAGGAGATGTAGTATCATGTGCCGTCGGAGCTTCGGTCGGCTGAGTTTCAACCCCACTTGTCTGCGCGGGCGCGGTATGGCTGCTCTGCGCGCGTGTGCCGGAGGCAGTCGAGCCGCCGAGGGTCGGGACGAGTCCCTGATTATACAGGTCTATCGCCGAGACATGGTCGCTGCCGATATTAATATTCGTCTTGCCGTATAGCGCCAGTTGGAGCTCGCGCGCGGCGACGGGATAGTCGATGACCCAAGTGTCGAGCTGCATCCTTGCCACACGCCCGTAATAAGTATAGAGCTTCGCCGCAACATAGTTGCCCTCTGAGGGCATGACCATCTGCGCTATATCGTAGTTCATCCACTTCTGGGCGAACGCCTGAGTTAAAAGCGAGATTATCTCTCCCTTGCCATAGTTCGTGTGCACGTTCGGCAGGACGATATCCATAGCGTTGTTGAGCTGACCCAGAGACGCCCCCTGCGCGCTCTTTATAAGCGCGGTTATTATCGTGCGCTGTCTCGCAGTTCTGCCGAGGTCACCCGCCGCATCGACATGGCGGATACGGGTATAGACAAGCGCCTGCGCACCGTTGAGCTTCACGGCATCGCCGGACTGAATCTTATCTATCTGAGTAGTTGTGCGGTTGATATACTCCGCCTCATACGGCTCAATTTTCAGCGTCACGCCGCCGAGCGCATCGATAAGCTTCGGGAAGCTCTTGAAATCGACGCTGATATAGTGATCTATTTCTATCTTGTAGTCGTTTTCGAGCGTTTCGATAAGAACGGGATAGCCGCCCCATCTATATGAATGGTTGAGCTTGCAGCAGCGCTCGGGATTTCTCGCCGCGTCGGGGATATTCATATATGTATAGCTGTCGCGCAGGAAAGAGACGAGGGTTATCTTCTTCGTGCGCTTGTTGAGTGAGAGCAGAATGAGGGCATCTGAGCGGCCGGTGTTGCTCTCGGCATCGTCAACGCCGATAAGCAGGACGTTTATAACATTCTTGCTCGAATATTTTTCGCCGCCGTTCTTCGCCCACGCCGTTATGAGCGCGTCGAGACCGGAAGTGTCCGCCGCATCATACATATTGTCGAACTCATCTTCGGGCGCGAGAGTATAATCCGGGTCGACCTTTCCGTCCTTATCTATATTGATAAGTCCGACTTTTGCAAAAACATAAATGCCCATAGTCACAGCTGCCAGCACTAATATTGCAACCACAACAATTATAAATATCTTCAGATTTTTCTTGTTGTTGTCCATGAAGAACTCTTTTGCGCTTCGTTTCTTTTCGCTCATAGGACATTCTCCTTCGTTCGCGCATATACGCGTTTTCTGCTTTTATCTTACCATACAATGAAAGCAATTTCCACCGTCTTATATATTTTCGGCAGAATATACATAAAAAGAGCAGCCCATAAGGACTGCTCTCTTAGCTTTATTTCGATTTCTGGGACTCGTTTTTAGAATTGCTCTTGGTATTCTTTGCGGTCTTTGTGCTCTCCGCTCCGTGGACATAAGCATAGGTGTAATTATACTTATACTTGCCGCGGTAGTAATATCCGCCATGCTCATCATCGACACAGTTGAGGACAAAGCCGACTATCTTCGCATCGGCAAACTCAAGCTGGCTGACGACATTGACAAGCTCCTCTTTCTTTGTCGAGCCGGGGCGAACGACTATAACAGCGCCGTTGGTATACTTCGAGATGACCGCCGCATCGATAACCGCAGAAACGGGCGGAGTGTCAATGAATATATAGTCATATCTCTCTTTGAGCGTCTCCATGAGCTCGGCAAGAGCCTCGCTGCTCAAAAGCTCACTGGGGTTGGGCGGAAGATAGCCCGAGAATATGACATCGAGATTGTAATCGTCTATTCTGACTATGGCATCTTCAAGAGCGCAGGCGTTGACAAGCACATTCGTAAGACCGGGCGACGACTTGCGCGCAAGAAGCCTGTTGATATTCGGGCGGCGCAGGTCGCAGTCTATAAGCAGGACTTTTACATTGGTCTCGGCAAAGGTTATCGCGGTGTTGAGCACATTTATGCTCTTGCCGTCGCTCATGCCGCAGCTTGTGAATTCGACGACCTTGCAGCCCTTGCCGGGCATCGAGAAAATGATGTTGCTTCGCAGGGTGTTGTATGCTTCGTCGACGACGAAGCTGGTGTTGTCGCCGAGGATATATTTACGCTCGGACGGAGAATGGTGGCTGCTTACTTTATTCTTTCTTCTGATAAGCTTCATTTAGACGCGCCCCCTTTCTTCGAAAAGAAGCCTTTCTTTCTTTCGCCGTTGTCGTCATAGAGAGTGAAATTCGGTATCTTGCCGACGACGGGAGCATCGAAGAGCTTGGCTATATCATCCTCGTCCTCGATATAGGAATTGAAGAGAACGAGCAAAACGATTATTGCAAGAGTGAGTCCCACGCCTATAACGCAGCCGATAAGGGTGAGTTTCTTGTAGGAGGGATATGCTATTCCTTCGGGCACGCGCGCAAGGTCGACGACCTTGACCGAGCTTCCCTCAACAAGATTCATTATGGCGTCCGGGGCAACTTTGGCTATCTCATTGACTATCCTAGCCGCCTCTTCGGGGTCGTTGTTGTTGACGGATATTTTAAGTATGGGTGTGTCCTCAACAGCCTCGGCGGTAAACGATGCGCGTATGGCATCGACGCTGTAATTTTCACCGAGCTTTTCCTTGACTCTGTTGAGAACGTTGTCGCTCGTAAGCAGTCCCTGATATGTAGTGACAAGGTTCTGGGACGCGCTGAGGTCGGACGAGTATATTTTTTCGTCGTTCTCGCCGGTGTAGTTCTGAATATAAATAGTTGCGGTCGCTTTATACTGCGGGGTTATAAAGAACTTGGCATAAAGGAACACGCCGGAACCGCAGACAATGCCGACAAGCAATATCAGCCAGAGCCTTTTGAGAATTTCAAAGAAAAGGCGTTTAAGGTCAACATCAAATGTTTTAAGTTTTTCCATAAGCAATCCCCTCTCGGTGTCGTGGATATACAACACTATAATTATACATACAGCGACACGGTTTATCAAGTTATTTTTACTTTTTCTTACTTTACACCAAAACGGCGCATCATTTCCTTATAATTTTTGACAGCCTCGCCGTCTGCATCCTTCACTCCGCGCATCCACGCACGAAGCTCGCGGAACTGAGTGAATATTATTTTAACCGCCCTGACGGCATAGGCTATCGGCAAAAATATCGGGAATTTGTCAACTATCCTGCTGCGGCGGCGCATCTCGGACGAAGAGATAAACAGCTTTCGCTTGAGCGCTGCGGAGAATGTGTTGCTGCCGTCCTCATTCGCGAGGTACATCACCATATTCGCAGCCTTGCCGTAGCTTCCGGATTCAAAGACATATTCGCCCATCTCGTCGAGCAGCCCGCTCTCCGGCTCATCGCCGAACCAATGGAGTGAGAGCGCCTTGAGATTATTCATAACCTCGTCCAAATTATAGCGTTCAAAGACGGAGTTTATCTTCACCCAATCGAGCTCGTCTTTATATTTTTTCATATAGAGCGCCATATCGGCAAAGAATCTGACGCCGACTCCGCCCTGATGGAAATGACCGAACAGATGACCCATAAGAAAAATATAATTGTCGCTCGGGTCGAAATTATATTCAAATCCGTTTCCGTCGGTGAGCTGCCACGGCGGCACAAAGTATGTATCAAGCCCGGTCTCGCGCTGATGGTCGAGCACGGATTCGTGAACCTCGACCGAGATGAACGGGTCGCGGTGGAAAACATCGTGGTGTCCCTTATGTCCCTCGAAGCTGTACCCCGCCTGCGTGAGAACTTCTTTTATCTTCTCGTGGCTGTCGAGATCGGCGTAGACATCTATATCCGCCATCTCGCGCATATCCTCGGACGGATAGAGCTGGGCAACATCCGCGCCCTTGAGAAAGATATGCTTTATCCCCGCAGACGAAAACAGGTTTTCGAGCTCGCCGCGCGTCATCTTCTGATTTGCACACTTGAACATGAGCATATTATGGCTGCCCTGGAGTTCCGTGACGATATTCGTCGGGACATTCCTGTTTTTGCGCAGGGCGTACCACAATATATTTGTCATATTATGCTCGCGGGCAAGCTCCAGCAGCTTTTCAAAATCGCCGCTGAAATCATCCGCACGGCCGCCTTCGAGCACGGTGCGCACAAGAAAAATATAATCTTCGTAAAGCTTCTTCACTTATATCCTCCGCTTTCAGCCGTTGAGAACAGCCGAAGTTATCTTCCTGACTATTTTATCATCCTGAACGATGCTGAATTTTCTGGCAAAGAGACAGCCGGAATTCATCAGCTCGTCATAATCCTCTGATTTAAATGTGTACGGGTGACCGCGCGTCCAGTCGATATAGCGCAGGCACGCTTCGTGGTCATCGTCGAACTTCTTGCTGTGCAGATTATCTGCAAAGCTTGAATTTATAATCACCGTCTGAACAAAGAATTCATCCGGAATATATGTGTGCTTAAACTGCTTGAACACAAATGATTTTTGCGAGATGAGATATTTTGCAAACTCGCCGGTCACGCTGAACCACTGCGAGCCGCGCTGCATCTTCTTGCTCTTTATTCTGTTTATCCCGAATATACGCCCGAGAACAGTCTCCGCTTTGGTGACAAGGCGGTTAAAGAAATTTCTTCTGCCGGAGGCAAAATGATAATACCTGACGCGCTCAAGCTCTTTTTCCGTAGGCTCGGGTGCGCCGAAATGGACGAACTCTTCGCCTTTATGTTCATCGAAATAGCGGTGTATCTCATCCTGATTTTTCAGCGGCAGATCCGCGCCGGAGATGAGATGGACATAGTCATATTCTCGTCCGCTCTCGAACGCAGCTTCGAGCAGCTCATACTCGCATCTGACCATGTCGAATCCGCCCCATCTTATATGGATACGCGGGACGAACTCAACGCGGGAGTTTTGCAGAACGCTTTGGATCCTGCTGATATCGAGCTTTGAATGGGAATCGATGTGTATATAAATGTCGTTACGCTCGTCGTCGATACATTTGAGAAGACTTTCGAGCAGGTCGAACTGATCGTGGGCTATTATCAGATATGCGTGCATGGTGCACCTCCAATCAGCAATTATATACTATTTTATTTTTAACTTTATTTTCTACGCGCCGGGGCGGAATACAGCGGCCACGCGAAGGCGAAAATTATCGCTTTTATCTTTCGCTTTGCCGAAGCACCGCACCCGAGAAACGCCGCAAGGGCGCCGCGTATTTTTTTTATGACCTCGCGCTTGAACCACGGCTCGCGGTCGATGCCGGAATGCAGACTCTCCTCCGCGCAGAACATGAGCACGCGCATACGGATATCCGCCGTTTCTTTGCGCCCGAGCGACTTTCCGCACTCGCTGCCGCAGATATATTCGAGAACAGATATGCGGTCGATTATTTTTTTGTCGTTGAGCCGGCTCATGAGGCTGTCCGGTGCGGATTCATAATGATAGAGCCGTTTATCGGTATCCGCCTGCACCGAGACATTCTTGCTCACTTCGTAGTTGAAGAGCCAGTCCTCGGCGATGACAAGGCTTTCGTCGAAACGAATCTTCCCTATCGCCTTTTTGGAATAGACGGAGCGCCAGACATTGTTGTGCTTGCCGCAGGCGGAATAGGCAATCATAGAGTTTTTGTCGCTGAGCACTGTTATTTTGCCATCAGCCGAAATTTCATCCGGTCGGGAAGAATCGAAATAACCGCAGCCGGAGCGATCGGCGTTGTTTTCGAGCGCGTTTTTCATCAGAGTCTCGTACATATCGGGCTCTACAAAATCATCGGCATCGACAAAGCCGATATATTCGCCCGACGCCATATCGAGTCCGGCGTTTCGCGCGGAAGACGCGCCGTTGTTCTTCTTATGTATCACCCTGACGCGCCAATCGCGCTTTGCCCATGAATCGCACATCGCGGGGCTGGCATCCGGCGAGCCGTCGTCGACCAGGACAAGTTCTATATTCCCATATGTCTGCGAAAGTATACTTTCGACACATCTGTCAAGATGCTTTTCCGCCTTGTAGACGGGAACAATGATGCTCAGAAGTTTATCCACCGAATTCACCTCTTAACGCCCTTGAGTCTGAGCAGAAGTTTTGAAAAAAGATTGAACGGATACGCCGCAAAAAACAGACGGACAGTCGACCTGCCCATATCGCCCGGACAAAGACGGCATATTGATTTATAAAATCTCAGCGCGGTTTTGAATCTTTCATCCGTCACGCCGATACGGTTGGCGAGAAGAGTATTGACCGCCGCATCATAGGCATATCGGCGCACAGCCTCCACCGTTTTATCAAAGCCGCGATCCGAAAAGAACTTCGCCTGAGCGGCAAAGGCTTCGAGAACATCGAGTCTGCGCGGCGTATATTCAGACATGATACTCCCCTGCCGGCTGAGATAAAAATACACAGCATCCTTTCTGACGGAAATGCAGCTACACCTGTCAAAGAGGCGGTAATACACGAACGCATCCTCGTTGAGTCTGCCCTCGGGAAATGATATGCCGTCAAACAAATTGCGGCGATAAAGTCTGCCGCAGGAGATAACATAGGCAAACAGACCTTTTTGGGCTATGTCCTCGAACACATCGTCTTTTGAAAGAAGCATGTTCGAATCGAAGAGCAGAGCTTTGATTGGCTTTCCGTTTTCGTCTATTCTGGCGACATTCGCGATACAGATATCGCTGTTGTCGCGCCGCACGGCATCGGCGAGCAATTCAATGCAGTTCGCAGATATTGTATCGTCGCTGTCGAGGAAGAAAACATATTCACCCGATGCTTTGACGAGTCCTGCATTGCGCGCGGACGAGAGACCGCCGTTCGGTTTGTGAATAACTTTTATTCGCTCATCTTTTTCAGCCCATGCATCGCACATGGCGGGACAGCCGTCCGGCGAGCCGTCATCGACAAGGATTATCTCAAGGTCAGAATACGTCTGCCCAACAACGCTTTCGACGCACTTATCGAGATATTTTTCAACTTTGTAAACTGGGATTATTACGCTTATCATTCTGCTTTCACTTAGCCTTTTTGAATTTTTCGATAACGCCGCCGACAAGTGACTTAACTCTTGCGAGAAGCTCTTTGAAATACGGATTCTTGAAATAGAGAATCAAATAGAGAATATTCGTTGCCGCAAAGCACACGATGCCCTTAACTATAAAGCCGAGTATGCCCGAGAGAGGAATCATATCGGCAAGCAACTTCACACCAAATCCGGCGCCGCAGCTGATAACCAGCGTTGCAAAGAACGAGACAAAATATCCCCAGACCGACTTTTTGAAATGGTCGCGAAAGAGAATAATCGGCTCATACCAGATATAAGTCAAAAGCTTTGAAACAGCCGACGCAAAAATTATGCCCGCCATTCCGATCCACTTGCCCATGAGTATGGAGAGTCCGATATTGAGAACTGCGGTGGCAGTCATTATATACTTTGTTTTCAGATAGATTCCTGCCGCTTCTCTGTATATCCATATGGGATAGAGCAGGCAGGACAGAAGGAAATTGAGGCCGATAGCGCAGACGGTATATTTATCAACAAGGAAGTCCTTGCCGAGCCACACGATTATGAAATCGTCAACGAGCGCATATGTACACGCACTGACAACTATTCCGAACCACGCGGACATCGTCTGGATAACTTTGAACACCCGATACTGCTTCTCCTTGCTGTCGGACACCATCATATTGCCAAGGCTCGCCGTAAATGAATAGAAGAGGATATTGGCGTAGCCGTTTATCATATTTATCGGCATAAGATAGTTCGAATAATCGCCGACGGCAACGGTGCTGACCATCTTTGATATGAGCAGGTTATCCGTACCGTTTATCATAACCGACGAGAGCTTATACAAGAATATCGAACCCATGTTGTCGAATATTCCGCGCCTGTCCGCTTTTGAAAGCGGCTCGTTGGGCTCTTTGATATAAGGATAAAGCTTATTCGCCTGATGCGAAATTATCAGATTGTTTATGATAGTAAACACAACGCCGACCATGAGATAAGCTATATAATTTCTCGTGGCATATATGATAACTATCTGCATAATTGTGGACACCGTGCTGGTGACAACGGTATATCTGGAAATAATATATCCGTGCTGATGCGCGGTAATAAGCGTCTGCTTATAAGCAAAAAGGTACGAGCAGACCGTATTGAACACCGCGATGCCGTAATACAGATACATATGCTCAATCTCGTGATCGAGATTTACAAAAGAATCAAGAAACGGAACGAATGCAACGCCCGCAACGGACACCGCCGCCGCTATTATTAAATAAACTTTGCTGTAAAAATTATTCAGCGCGGCTATCTTCTTTGTATCGTTCTCCGCTATTGGCTTATAGTAGCTGTATGCCATTGCCGTGCCGAAGCCGAGATCGGCAAGGCAGAGCAATGAGATAACATTTGAAAAAAGACCGTTGAGACCGAGCATCTCGCGCCCGAAAACATTGATAAACGCAGTTTTCGAGACAAACGCAAGCACTTTTCCAAACGTTGAATTGAGGAAACTTGCCACGGCGGTTCTTGTCGATTTTTCAGTACGTGATGCCAATTTATCTACCTCTTATTTAATGATTTCAATAAGCTCATCATAATACGGCTTCAAAGCGGTATTGTCATATCTGAAGCTTCTGCCTTTGACTTTTTCATAAAATGCGGCTATATCCGCGCAGTTCTCAACATGTTGTATATACTCAACACCCGACAGGCACCAGTCATAGATGCCTTTCACCTTATGGCTCATGCTGAAGAAAACGGCGCACGGTGTACCGGTTATCGCAGCGAATATCATTCCGTGAAGCCTGTCCGTTATCACGAGCTCGGCTCTTCTGAATGTTTCAAACTGCTTTTCGAGCTCGGCGAGGCGATTCTCCGGGAGCACATTATGGTCGATGCACATGTCCGCCTCTTTGATGCCGCCAAAGACCTTGTCTGTCCAATTATAAATTTCCGCGCTGTCGGCATCGTCCATTATTTTTTCGCAGTCATTTCTCAGGCATAGGACTGCGCCGCTGCGCTCTCTCCCCTCGCGGCACTCGTCAAGCGACAGCACCATATCCGGAATGAGCTTCACTCTGCTGTGGTCGTCGAGCAAAAGGAGCGCATTGTCATAGGAGAGCTTTTCTCTTGTGCAAACGGTAATATTTTTATGTGAATTATAGACCTTTCGGGCATCTTCGAGCCACTTCCTGCCCTCTTCGTCGTCGGAGAAGAAAATCGTGTTGGGCAGAAGTATTATCCTGCTGTGCGGAAGAAGCTCTATGATTTGCTGCGTCAGGATATCAGAGTACGGCCAGATGGTGCCTATAAACCCTCCTCCGTGAATCAGTATGTCGCTTTTCCCGAACAGAAGCTTTAGGCTCAAGCTATGTCTGAAATACTTGAAAAATTTATCCAAGCTTCTTTCGGTTATTTCAAACAGGAAAAAGTCCTTGAAAAGAGCCTCCTCGGCTGCGGCTATGGCATGGTCGCCAAGATTGCAGTGCTCCGGAGTTATCAAAAGGAATTTGAACTTTTCACGGTATTTAATTTTTTTGAAAGCAGTTGAAAATATAAGCTTCCAAATCAAAAGGAAATAGTTGACTCTGGCGAGTATCTTCCTGATTATTTCAAATATAAATCGCATAAGCGCATCCTTTCCAAAAAGAACACTACCGTCTTATTTTTCTTATGATATCCCTGCCGTGGCATTTTACATTCACCATCAGCTTATAGAGCGGGAACATATAAGTTATAAGGAACACTCTGAATTTGAGCTTTTTGTCGCATATCGGCGAATGGAGTATAGCCGAGCTGTATTTTTTGACTTCGTTTCTCATATCGTCGCGATAAAACTTTTTCTCATACGCGATGCAGGTTCTGAGATAAATTATATTGTATCTTATATATGCCTTCAGGCAATGCTCGAATATCTTCGGGTTATCCGCCGACGAATTCATTATCTCGCCGTGTACTTTCAGGATATCAAAGCTTTTTTCCGAGAATGCCGTTCCGGTTATCGAATCGCCGCGCTGCAAGTAGTGATACTTGACGGCAGAGGACGAAACCAAGGTGACCTGCTGTTTATATATATAATAATTTGCCAGGCAATCCTCAATAGTTATACCCTCTTTGAAGCGAACCGAATCAAAAAGCCTGCGCTTATAGAGCTTGTTGCACATTATGCCCTCGTTGTAGCCACCGTTGACCAGTTCAATAATAAGCTCGTCGCCGGACAGCACTCTGAGTTCCGAATCGTTTTGAGAATCGACAGTGATATCGGAATTTTCGGCTTCAATAACGAACTCGCATCTCGAAACATCCGCATTGTTTTTCATGCTGATATTAAGAAGATATTCGTACATATCCGGCTCAATCCAATCATCAGAATCAACGAAGCCGATATAATCCCCTGTGCAGGCATCGAGTCCCGCATTTCTCGCCGACGAGAGTCCGCCGTTTTCTTTATGTATCACCTTGATTCTGCTGTCCTTTTCAGCCCATTCGTCGCACATGGCGGGGCAATTATCCGGCGAGCCGTCGTCAACGAGGATTATCTCGAGATTCTTATATGTCTGTTCAACAATGCTTTCAACGCACTTGTCGAGATACTTCTCGACTTTATAAACCGGGACAATGATGCTGATAAGCTCAGGCTGATTCATATTATTCGTTTCCCTTCCTTTTCAACGCCGCGCCGTATACTTTTGCATACAGCTTCGGACTCGCGGAAATAATCAAAAGCATCAATTTCAAGCGCATGCCGCCGCTTCCGCGAAATATATTCTTTTTATACTTCAAAACGCATTTCGCGGCTTTTTTGTATTCCTCGCAGTGTATGTCGCCCGCCGATATCATATGGTTCATGGCGGTCAGCGCCGTTGTTGTATAGCCGAAAGCGAGCTGCTCCGCAGTCTGCGCGTCTCCGTTCTCCTGCTCCTCAAAAAAACTTATCGTTTTGAGCATGTCCATATTTCCGCTGCGGCTGTAGCTCTTTGTTGCATTATCGCCGTGCATTACATAGTGATATTTGCAGATATCGTCATAAACGACCTTTTGGCTTCTTCTCAGGAGTATATAGTTGATATACCAATCCTCTGTTATCTTCATGCTCTCATCTATCCTGAGGGAATCAAAGAGAGACGCTCTGTAAACTTTGTTCCAAAGCGCAGAGGTTCCGTGATAAGTGGCGAGCATTTCGCGGCGAGCCTCAACATCATCCGGCAGATTTATTTTTTTCTCCGTTGAGCCGACATACGATGTATGATCCGACCAGTCCACGAAATATCCGCATCGCGATATATCGGCGTTGTATTCCAATATGTTTTCCACGAGGCAGTCGTACATATCCGGCTCGAGCCAGTCATCGGAATCGACAAAGCCGATAAACTCGCCCTGCGCCGCATCTATTCCGACATTGCGCGCAGAAGAGACACCGCCGTTTTGCTTATGTATGACTTTTATGCGGCTGTCCCGCTCTGCCCACTTGTCGCACATGGCGGGGCAATTATCCGGCGAGCCGTCATCAACGAGAATTATTTCAAGATTTTTATATGTCTGACCGACTATGCTTTCGACGCACTTATCGAGATATTTCTCGACCTTATAGACCGGTACTATCACACTGACAAGAGGCTCGTTCATAAAATCACCCTTTACGCTCCGCGTACTTTTCTTATAACTTTGTTATACAGCTTCGGGCTGAACCACAGAAGCATGAGCTTAAATTTATATTTGAACGGATATCGCTTTTCAAAAAGTATCTGCTTTTTGAATCCGAGAAGTCCGTTGCGCAGTTCATCATATCTGTCAAGGCATTTTCGGTTTGTTATGACACCGCTCAGAACGGTAAATGCTGCGGTAGCGTAGCCGTTGACAGCAGTGTCGAAAAGCTCCTCGTCATACGAATATTCTGCCAAAAAGCTGTTCATTGCTCTTATTATCGAAAATGAACCGTATCCGAAATCGGATATCGTGATTGAATTTTTTCTTCTGAAATAGTGATATTTTGGAACATCGTAAAACACGGCGCATTTTATATTCTTGGATATTCTGTTGTTGAACATAATATCCTCAGACACTCCGTCTTCGGCGCAGAAGCGTTTGTCCCCTATCGCCGCAGTTCTGTAGATTTTATTGCAGCATATTCCCTGAACATATCCGCCGCCGATTATCGAATTGATATATCCCTTGTTATCCACAACGACCGGGGTTTCATACTGAACCTCCTGATCGTGGCAGCTGTCATCATCCTCATAATCCAGATACAGTCCGCAGCGGGATATATCCGCATTCTCTTTCAGGGCATTGGTTATCAGGAATTCAAAGAAATCCTTCTCAATCCAGTCGTCCGAATCGATAAATCCGAAATACTCGCCCGTCACCACATCGAGTCCGGCATTTCTTGCCGAGGACAAGCCGCCGTTTTCCTTATGTACTACTTTGATGCGGCTGTCTTTTTCAGCCCATTTATCGCACATTGAAGGGCAATTGTCCGGCGAGCCGTCATCCACTAAGATTATCTCGAGATTTTCATATGTTTGTCCGACGATGCTTTCGACACATCTGTCAAGAAAATTTTCAACTTTGTAGACTGGCACGATAACGCTGATGAGGGATTTTGACATCTTTTATACCTCTCTTTTTACACATACTGCGGTATTCTCATTACTTAGCCTTAGCACTTACCCATGGGCTAGGCACATTATTATATCATATCATAACGGACGGCTCTTTTCATCATTTGCCCTTGCGTTTATAATATCTACGAATTGCAAACACATATATCGGGTGAAAAAACACATAAACGATATATCTGATAAGCTGTTTTTTCTCAAGTTTAGCCTTCAGCAAAATTTTCTTTTTTGTAAGGCAAGTTCTGATTTTTTCTTTATACCAGTCCGTCTTTTCATATCCGTACTGTATACAATAATTTATCGTGATAATCATGTTATCAATATATCCATTACACACCTGATTATATATTTCCTTGTTTAAGTGCTCTTTTTCCCAAAAGTAATTTGCCACATACACATAATTCAGCAACTTTTCTTTTGTCATCCCAGAGTGCATAACAGACTCCGGATTAATATAATAGTGGTAATATGCCTTATTTTCCATTACCTCGCAGCCTGTTATATTTTTCCTTACATGATAATTAAACAGCCAATCTTCACCCATTTTTAAATTCTCATCAAATCTGCAGCTTTTTATAACACTTCTCTTATATATTGAGGGAGATAATGACGCATACAAATTTGTTGATATAACATGTAATACCGCATCATTTATGTTTTTATAAAATGACAAATAGTAATCACCTATAACAATTTGCGTTCCGTCATCATAATTATAAAACATACCGCAAAATGAAATATCGGCACTGTATTTTCGGGAATTTTCATAAAGGAATTCATACATTTCCGGCTCAATCCAGTCATCGGAATCGACAAAGCCTATATAATCGCCAGAAACAATGTCAAGTGCCGCATTTTTTGCCGATGAGACGCCGCCGTTTTCTTTATGGATAACTTTAATACGGCTGTCCTTTTCAGCCCATTTATCGCACATTGAAGGGCAATTGTCCGGCGAACCGTCATCCACTAAGATTATCTCGAGATTTTCATATGTCTGTCCGACGATGCTTTCAACACATCTGTCAAGAAAATTTTCAACTTTGTAAACCGGAACAATAACGCTAATCTTCGGCTGACTGTTCATTGCTTTCCTCCTAAATAAATTCTCAAAAATTCAACATACTTTTCTGTCATAAACACTGAACCACGCCTAAGCGCCGTTACAAGCAACTTTGTGTGCATAGGAAGTTTTCCCATATCGACATGTGCCGCTGCCGAGCGTATATCCACGTCCGCACAAATATTCTCTATAACCTCTCTACGCTCCTTTTTTGAATGCGTGTTGACCTTTTTTGCCTCATTGCGAAGCAGGAAATTGACCATATACAAAAGATAATAATTGAGCTGAGATGATATATCAAAATCAGAAGCCGCATTTTTCTCTTTGAGCCGCTTATACGGCAGGAGAATAATATCTTTAAGTTTTTCGTCATATGCCGTCGACATCGACTGCCCGGTTATTCTGTAATGATAAGTCGGCGTTTTTAAGCATGATATGCTCTGCGAATCAAGCAGGCACGGATATATGAACGCTGCGTCCTCGCCCATTCGGATGCGCTCATCAACGGGCAAAAGATTTTTTTCGATCAGCTCTCTTCTGACGAGCTTGCTCCAGCAGTTCGGATTGACACCGAAGCTGTAGAACCGTCCATCAAAAAGCATTCTCGGAAATATCTCTTTTTCAAGGCGTTCGCGACCGTAGAAACCTTCCTCAAAGCACTGGCTGCTCGGTTCGGCGCGATCTCCGTAATCACAGAGGAAGTCGCTGAGCACCATATCGGGCGAATAATCGCAAACAGCTTTATACAAATTCAGAAATGTGTCCGGCTCGACCCAGTCATCGCCGTCGACAAAGCCGATATAATCGCCAATTGACGCCGCAAGTCCTGCTTTTCGCGCGCTGAGCAGACCGCCGTTTTCCTTATGCACTACTTTCACGCGTGCGTCTCTCGCCGCATATTCATCGCATATATCAGGGCAGCCGTCCGGTGAGCCGTCATCGACAATAATTATTTCCATATCCTCCAGCATCTGCGCCGCAAGGCTGTCAAGGCACTGACGAAGATATTTTTCAACTTTATAAACCGGCACTATAACGCTTATCATAATTCGGCACCTTAACCTCTGAGTTTTTTGTAAAGCAGATACGCGAGTCTCCCGAATAAGTTCAACAGGCTCTTATTGGCGCTGTAAACATCGATAACTTCATAATTTTCGGACGAATTATATGTATGAACACGCAAGGGATTTTTGATTCCGATAATATTCAAATCCTTTACATCTACCGTCTTAACCGTCTTTTCGCGGTAATACGAACTAAAGTCGCTGTCAACCTCAAGGAAGTTGAGCCGCTTGCCGTATTCCTCCGAACAGTCCTGCGACACGCGCATAAGCTTGCCGCCGTATTCAAACATTTCGCCTGCCGCACGAGCAGTAACCGGATCGTTAACAACGCATCCAAGTTCTGTAGAGCAAAGCTTCATATTCTCATTGACACCGAACAAAACAAGTTCGCTGTTCTTTGTCCTCTCCATATCGCAGGCAAGCGCATAAAGCTTTCCTCCGCGGTTCAAAAGCGTTGTATCGGCAAAAACGACATCTTTGGCAAGATTCACGGATTTCTCCCATTTATCGGGAAAATCGACTGCTCTGTACATATCTAGTGTACGCCCTGAACCCGTTTCCGGCACAATATATATTTCGCCGTCATATTCAAAGATCTGCGGATACGACATATGATAAGGCTCGACGATTATTTCTTTCCAACGCGAAAAATTGCCGTTCGACCCAAGCTTCGAATATCCTATAACACCTCTTCGACGCAGATAGTCAAATAGTTCGGCAAAGATATATGTTTCGCCGTCATACTCAAACACAAATGGATCAGCGACCCAATATCTCCAGTTATTTCTTATAGCTTTAAACGGCGTAACCGCATCGGTCAAAAGTGCATGTTTGCCCTTTTTTCGAACTGCCACACGATAATAATCAAGTTCCACCAGGAATCCCCCTTCAACACTATTACTTAAATTTCAGCCATATAAGGCTTGTTCCGTTGCAAGCATACCACATATGAACGAGCAGATAGCCCACCATGCAGAAATTGATGACAAGCTCGTTCGAGGACAGCGTCATGCCGGATTTTATTACCGACTTGTTCTTTCTGCCGGTGAGCATCTCAATTTTTGCGTTTGAGTTTGCCTGCATACCGACCATAAAGACTACCGAAATGACCGCGGGAATCACCCAACGGGCAAAGCGGATAAAGGTCAGAGTGAAAGTAATTGAACCCAGCATGAAAAAGACTATCAGCTGAACAAAATTTATATAATCCGAAAAGCTTTCGTACTTTTCCGTCTGTTTTTTGATAACATAAACCGCATAACAGAAGACGCATACGGCAACCACGAACACAGATACATTTACAAGATACTGTGTTCCGTTCACAAATCCGCTCGTCGCCGTGGCTCTCTCCGCCTTCTCCGAAATCAGCTTGAGATATTCTATATTGGTGATCTCTCCGAGACGGGGCACGACGGCTCCGCCGAGTATCAGCGCAAAAAAGACGAGCACGGACATAAACTTGCCGTTTTTCTTGCCGGAAAGCAGCAGAGCTATGCGAATCATCATCATAAGTATGCCGCTCGAATGCATCAGGCACATCGCCACATATCCGACCCAGCATGCCGGTCTCCATTTCTTTTCGACAAGCTCGACATAGGCAAAGAAACAGAACAGTGTGAACGTCAGACCGTTTCTGATTCCGCTGCAGATATCATAGAACCAGTATGTAGACAGAATGAAGAACGACGCGACGAGCAGATACCACTTATTCACTTCGTATCTCTGCGAAGCCCGCCACAACACCCAGAACATACTTCCGTAAGCTAAGAATATAGTAACGGCGGGAAGCATACCGTTATCCGGGAAAAGGCTGATCAGATAGAAATAAAATCCGCAAACGGGAAGCGAGTCCCAGTGCTCTTCTCCGTTTTCAATCATTCGTCTGAGGCACTTAAAGCCTCCGTGTCTGAGTTTCGTCAACGTTCTGAAATAATTATAGAGATCGTCGGTATCTTTTGGCACCGCAAAAAACGCCATAATCGACAACGCAAGTACCAAGGCAATGAACAACCACTTTATATGTTTTCTCGGAACCAGAGGATAGATAGCGCAAAACAAAAGAACTATAATTAAATATATCAGCATTTTATCACCCCTGCCCCTTTGTATATTTTTTCGAGCTGCTTTGCAGTCTCGTTTATATCATAATTTTTGATAAGCTTTTCGACCGACACGCTCTCTCTGTCGATTGATGCGAGCCTCTGCGCTTTCTGTGCCCATTCCGCAGCGGAATCGGAAAGTGAAATATATTCCACGTTGCTGTTCTGCCTTGCGTATTCGGACACAGTATCGGATATAAGGCACGAAAGTTTAGTTGCCTGAGCTTCTATGAGAGTGACGGGGAGTCCCTCTTTGAGCGACGGAAACACAAATACATCCATTGCCTGAAGCAGATCGTAAACATCGTTTCTGACACCGGTAAGAATAACATCATTTTCTATCTCGAGACGCCGCGCCTTTTCTTCTATTGCATCCTTTTCTTCGCCCTCACCTACTATAAGTAATACGGAATCAGCATTGATTTTTTTGAGTTCGGCAAAAACATCGAGAAGAAACTTATGGTTTTTAATATAATTGAGTCTGCCTACATGACCCACGACAAGCTTGTTTTCAACGCCCAACTCACGCCGCTTCCGCTCGCGCATCTCCGAGTCAAACTTATATTTGCTCAGGTCTATTCCGTTGTTGAGAATAATTCCACGCTTTTCAAAAGTGCGTTTTCCGTAAAGATAAGCCCCCGACTCGGGTCCGCAGGCCACAAGCGCAGTCCCGCAGGAATCAAGCAGCAGAGTCATAAAGAAACGGTAGACATCAAACATCCTGCGTTGAATAAAGCTTCTGTTTTCCATGCACGGGTCTGTCATATGCCCGTGCGGCACACGGACAGGCACACCCTCGCTGCGAGCGGCGAGCATCACAAGACCGCTGAAAAACATAAGGTGCGAATGAACGGCGTCGTATTTGCCCTCGCGGATAACTTTTTTCAGATATTTATAGTCAGCAAGATAACCTTTAACGCTGTCCGGGCGATGTATCACCTTTGCCCCACTATTGATAACCTTCGGCTCAAGAGGGCCTACCTCATCGCCGACTATGTAATATGTACACTCAAAGCGTTCGCGGTCGAGGTGCATCTGCAAGCTTGTTGCAACCACATCGAAGCCTCCGACCCTGAGAGGACTTGTAACTATCAAAACTTTTTTCTTCATCAAATGTTCTCCGAACTTTTATATTTTATCGGCAAAGTTCCGTCTGCTGCGAATATATCTCTTCAATTCGCGCGGCGGTAAGTTTGCAGTCATATCCCGCTGCGGCTACTACCGCCGACGCCAACGCTCGATTTGGGTTCAAAGCAGCAGAAAGGATTCTGTCTGCCCATGCCTCCGCGCCGATATCGAGCGGGATAAACTCAAAGTTATCGAGCAGCTTTGCCTCTTCCGGCACTCCGGGCGATGCGAAGCAGTTAAGCCCGCTGCTCTGCGCCTCTATAAGCACAATTCCCAGGCCTTCAAATAACGACGGGAGAACAAATGCATCAGCCGCGCTCATTATTCTTTCGACGTCCGTACGCCGTCCGGCAAAGATAACTTTTTCGCTGAGACCGAGCATCGACACCTTTCCGCGGATCTTCTCCTCTTCTGAGCCTGTTCCAACAAGAAGCAGTACACTGTCAGGATGTTTTTTAACGACCGAAGCAAAAATATCTATCAAAAATTCATGATTCTTCACCGGCGCGAACATTCCGACATGACAGAGCATAAACCGATCTCCGATATCAAACTCACGCCTTATCTCGTCGCGATACGCGTGATTGAACGAAAACTTTTCGGTATCGATACCGTTTTTTATGACTTCAAAATCGCTGTTGCCAAAAATAAAATGTCCCGCCGCATCGGAGCACGCCAATCTGACATCGGCAAGCTTATTAAGTCTTTTTTTATTTATAGTGTGAAGTGTTTTTGTAAGTTTATTGAAGTTCGAATTGGAACTGTGGCTGTGTGCAATACACCGCACACCGACTTTTCTTGCAGCTTCGAGCGCCTCGATGCTGCTGCACGAATTGAGATGGACATGAGCCACCTTTATCTCCGGATGATTGCGCAGAACATTTTCGATATTGCGCTTATATTCCGACGGTGCGGAACGCCTGCTCGGTATCCTGAATATGCGACTTCCTTTCGTAACAAAATCATCTTCAAAAGGGATCTTGTCCTGTGTTGTTACAACCAGATCTATGGGCGTTGAAGTGTTCATAATAATATTTCTTATAAACACCTCAACTCCACCAAGATTAGATGAATATCCGAATTCGACCGCCCTGTTTTCCATCGTGTCCCCCCGTTATTCGTGCCAGTTTTTAAGATAGAATTGTTTAAGTTCTTCCGTCGTTGATACTATATCGTATCCAGATGCGGCTATCTCTGCCTTTGTATTTCTACGCTCATATCCGTCGGCATATTTCAAAGCGGTACAAGCCCACTTTTTCGGCGAATCGTCGAGAGAACAAAACTCAACAAGATCAGTAATATTTATCTCCGAAGATATTGTATCAGTCGCGACTATATGCAATCCGGATGCCTGAGCTTCAACAAGCGACACCGGAAGCCCCTCGTTGAACGAAGTCATTATAAAAACATCCATTGCGCTGAGTATGCAATCGATATCAGTGCGTACACCCGTAAATATCACACTGTCAGCAAGTCCGAGCAACTTCACCTTTTCCTCTATCGCTCCGCGCAGATCGCCGTCGCCGACAAGAAGCAAAACAGCATTGCTGTTTTCCTTTTTAATCTCGGCAAAAACATCGATAAGAAGATAATGGTTCTTCTGAATATGAAAACGAGAGACATTGCCTATAACAAATTTTCCGTCAAGTCCGAGTTCCGCCCTGATTTTATCGCGCTTATCAGAAGAGAAAGCAAATTTATCCGTATCGACACCGTTTCTGATGATATAGTAGTTGTCACGCGTTGTTGCTTTCTCCCCGAACATCCATACACCGGCATCATTTGAACAAGCAAACAGGTAATCCGCCTGATTCTTCAGCGGAAGGCGATAAAGGTCAATCACCTTCTGCCTTATACCCTTTTGAGACAGAGCTATGTGGCTGTGCGCTATTGTTACAAGGCCGTACTTTTTGGCAATCGGCAGGAACACACTTGCAGAACCCGTCATATGCGCATGGATTATTCTGTATTCCGGATGCTCTGCAAAGAATCTGTTCCAGCAGCGCTTATATTCAAAATGATTAAGTACATTATACTGTGGAAATCTGTATATCTTTCCGCCGAGAGATTCAATCTCATCGTCATAATCATAACGGTCGGGAGTATGTACAATAAAATCAAATTGCACAACGGATCTGTCAATGGTGCGGTAAATATTCATAACAAGAGTCTCCGCACCGCCGCGTTTGAGTTTTCCGAGAACTATCAATACTCTTTTTGCCGCCATATCCAACTCACCTTTCGTAGAAGTCAACAAGTGTCTTTGCGCATTTATTTATGTCCCAGTCGCAGTCTCTGACTTTTTCAAACGCGGAGGCGCGCAGATCGTCGGGCATTGTTTCGATTTCTTTCGCCCAGACCTTCGGGTCGGCGTCGATCGACAGGCGCTTTATATGATCTGTTATGCAGACTTCGTCAGTAACGGTGTCGGACATGAGCACTGGGAGCCCTGCCGCCTGCGCTTCGACGACCGAAACAGGTAAACCCTCTTTAAAGGACGGAAAAACAAACACATCCATCGCGCTGAGCAATTGAGGAACATCGGAGCGCCTGCCCAAGAAATATATGCAGTCAGATATTCCGAGTTGATTCGCAAGTTTTCTGAGTTCATCAGTCTCCTCCGCGCCCGCCATAAGAAGCGCTGCATCAGGGTGCGCTTTCTTTATTTCAGCAAACACACGCATAAGATATGGGTGGTTCTTCTGCGGAGGAGCCACTCTGCCAACATGGCCGACGACCAATTGGTTCGTGCCGAATCCGAATTCGCTGCGTGCGTCAAATCTTTTTTCTTCGGTAAACTCATATGCAGAACAATTAATAGCATTAGGGAGCACAGTAAAGTTCTTGTCGTCTCCGTACCAGAAGCGTCCTGCGTCGCGGCCGCAGGCAAAAAGCCTGTCCGCCAAAAAGCGTGTCGGAACATTAAAAAGTCTGTTACGCCATTCTTTTTTTGGATTGAGTGAATACCATGTTGAGTGGCAATGCGCCGCCACTTTTTTTATCCCGTGTTTTTTCGCTTTCGGAGCGATGAGGCAGGTCATATACGGCGCATGGATATGTACCGCCGCATATTCGCCCTTATGCTCTTCAAAAAAGCCGTCAAGCTCGGACGAGACAAAGCTTTTTATTCCGGGCGTATTTATTCTGAACACGCGCCCGCCGAGTGCTTCTATCTCGGCGCGTCTGTCGCGCTCGCACTCCTTGAAATACATTATGTCAAATTTTATATCTTCCGGCATCGCGCGAAAATAGTTGAGCACAACGCTCATCACGCCGTTTGCGACACCTATATCCGGCACAAAATGCAGTATTCTCATATTGCAGCCCCTATTCTCAGATGAGTCCGAGATTGCTGTAGATAGTCAGCATCTCGCGGTTGACATTCTCGGTCGAAAAATCCCTGACCATATCGAGACCGTTTTCGCCGAATGTGCGAAGCTTCTCGCGGTCGTTCATAAGCTCGAGTATTTTTTCCGCCATCATCCCGCTGTCGCCGACGGAAACGAGATATCCGTTGACCCCATCTTCGACTGCATCATTGTTGCCGCGCACGTCGGTGGCGACTATCGGATTGCCCATAGCCATAGCCTCGATAAGGTTTATCGGCAGACCCTCCTGGAAGCTCGACGCGACCGACAGATCGCTCAGACCCACGAGGTTATTTATATCGCGGCGATAGCCGAGAAAATCGACATTTTCGGCGATACCGCGCTCGGCGACCATCTGCTTATACTCTTCGAGCCTTATCGGCTGACCGGGCAGGAGCAGCTTCACGTTTTTGTTCTTCTGCACTATTTTTTGAAGCGCGTCGAAGAGCATCGGCTGGTTCTTTCTGACCGAGAGATCGGCGGGATAGATCATAATAAAAGTATCGTTATCGTAGCCGTATTCAGCTCTGAGTCTCGCTTTTTCTTCGTCGTCGACCGCCTTAAATCGGTCAAGCTCAACACCGACGCCATGAACCTGATATATCTTTCCGGCTCTGAACTTTTTCTCATGCGCGAGGGCATAATCCTCGCTGTTTATGGTTATAAGGCAGTCGGTGTATTTTGAAAGATACTTTTCAACAGGATAAAAGAACAGCCAATTCTTGAGCGGCGCGCCTTTGAAGAAATGAAAACCGTGCGCCGTATAAATTACTTTTGTTCCCTTTTTGCGAGCACCCTTTGCCGTCAGGCGGGCAATGACCGCGCCCATGGGAGTGTGGCAATGTATGGCGTCATAGTTGTTGCTGTCGATAACTTTTTTGAGCGTTTTATATGCCTTTATGTTATCGGGTCTCAGAGGCTGACGCTCGAACGGGACTTCAAATGTTTTGTCGATTGCCGACAGATCGAGCCCCGGCTTGTCCGCGGAATTGTCCTTGAACGCGGCATCGACTTGGGCTCCGTGGGCTTTGAGCTCGCGGATGAACGGCATATGAAACTGCCCGATATGGCTGCGCACCGTGGCGACGAATAAAACTTTCATCGGTTATTCTCCAATCGTTTTACTGCTGCATATTGCTGACTATTTCTTCAACGCGCTGTTTGAGAGCCGCGGAATTTTCCGAAAGCTCCTGTTCGCTCATGGCGGCGCACTTTTTTTCGTAATCGCGTATTGCGCTCACACCCTCGTCGAAGATGCGGCGTATCTCATCGATATCGCCGACCTTTGATACATCGCAGAATGCGCGGGAAAGTATCGCGCAGTTCGAGCCGAGCCTGTAATGCTCGGGGATTATCATCTCTGCCGGCAGAAGCCCGCTTCCGAGCGAAGCTATTCCGCCGAATCCGTAGTTCTTGATCCCGTCGGCTTTGAAGCGTTCAACGAGTCTGTCCACAGTGCCGTCCGCCAGCTCCTCAAAGAGGAACTTTTTGCCGTAGGAATGGGAGAGGTCGTTGAGACCGATATGTATTTCATCAATGCCGCCGACGGAGATTATATCGTCTATCTGCTCTGCGGCTTCCCTGGTTTCAAGCAAAAGCGAAGTGGTCGCTCTGCCGTCGACCGCTTTTATAAAAGTCTCGACCTCGCGGACGGTTTTGAAATACGGCAGCATGACAACATCGGGCTCGCAGGCGAGAACGCCTTCGAGTTCATCAGAAAAGCCGTCAAAAATCGGGTCGGTGCGCACGAATATCTGCGCGTTTTTGACCGCCGATTTCACTTTCGGGATATCCGAAATGCTGTGCTTCGACTTCACGGAATCCCAGTTTTTCTGGCGCTTCTCTTTGCCGTACTGTTCGAGATCGATAAATATTCTGTCAACGCCCGCTCCGTCCGCTATCGAAGCGACCTCGGGACTGTTTGTTATGTACATCAGCTTAAGCATCTTTGTTCTCCTTCGTCTGAGAAGTTTTGCCGACATTGTCGTTATCCTTCATCGTCAGGACATTCCAGACGGTTTGGAACAGAATTTTGCAATCGAGTCCGAGAGAGAGATTGTCGACATATTCGACATCGTACTTTATTCTGTCGTTCCAGTCTATCGCTTTTCTGCCGTGAACCTGCGCAAGACCCGTTATTCCCGGGCGCACTTCAAAGCGTCTGCGCTGAAAATCGGTATATTCTTCGAGCTTCCACGGATGATATGTGAGCGTCGGGCGCGGACCGATAAAGCTCATATCGCCCTTGAGAATATTTATGAACTGCGGCAGCTCATCAAGGCTGGTCGCTCTTATTATTTTTCCGACGCGAGTCACGCGGCTGTCGCCCTTATACGAATACTGACCCGTTCCCATATGCTCCGCACCGACGCACATCGAGCGGAACTTGTACATTTCAAAAACTTTTCCGTCTTTTCCGAGGCGTTCCTGCTTGAAAATCACGGGACCTTTTGAATCAAGCTTCACCGCCGCAGCGACGGCGAGAAGGATCGGCGAGGACACAGCCGTGCCTATGAGAGAAAATGTTACATCGAGAGCTCTTTTGACACCTTTATACAAAAATTATCCCTCCAGAAAGAATCCTGCGCCGTGCAGCACGAGGGCGCATTTACCTATCTTTAATTATACCAATATATATGAAAATTTTCAACAGTCTTTTGTGTTGAAAACAGATTTATATCAGTCATATAAAAAATAACGAAAAGTAAGCGTTTTTTTGAATATTCAAGCAACTTTTGCGCATAAAAAATCAGCAATACGACAAAAAGTCGTACTGCTGATAACATTTTTATTCCACGGGCACGGCGACGCGCTCGCTCTCGAGCATCAGCTCCTCCTCTTTCTTGAGGAAAGTGACGGCGGGAGTATCCTTGCCCGGTTCTTTGTATGTTTTGACTATTTTCTTGACGACCCTACGCACATCGGCATTGTCATCATACATTATCTCGCTGAGCTCCTCGAGGCCCGCAAAAAAATCATCCTCATTTATATCAATGGGCTTTCCGATATGTATGAGATTATTCGCGGTCGCCTCAAGTCCCTCTTCGTCCATGAGCAGCTCTTCATAGAGCTTTTCACCCGGACGCAGACCGATGAATTTTATATCAATGTCCTTATATGGCGTATAGCCCGAAAGTCTGATAATATTCTCCGCGAGATCGACTATCTTCACAGGCTCGCCCATATCGAGCACAAATACCTCACCGCCCTTTGCGGAAGCGCCCGCCTGAAGAACAAGGGACACAGCCTCGGGGATGGTCATGAAATAACGGATGATATCCTTGTGAGTGACGGTTACAGGACCGCCGTTTGCTATCTGATCCTTGAAAAGCGGGATAACCGAGCCGTTCGAGCCGAGGACATTGCCGAATCTGACGGCGACAAACTCGGTATCCGAATGCTTGTTGTAGGTCTGGACTATCATCTCGCAGATACGCTTTGTCGCGCCCATGATATTCGTGGGGTTGACAGCCTTATCTGTTGAGATAAGCACAAAGCGTTCCGTGCCGAACTTGTCCGCCGCGCGAACGGTTTTGAGAGTGCCAAAAACATTGTTCTTGACAGCTTCGTTGGGGTTGTCCTCCATAAGAGGCACATGCTTATGCGCCGCAGCATGGTAGACGATATTCGGATGATATCTTGCAAACACGGATTCAAGGCGTTTGCTGTCTCTGACGGAGCCTATGAGCACCTTGACATCGACTTCCGGATGAGTGCGCAGAAGCTCGTTCTGGATATTATAAGCGTTGTTCTCATAGATATCGAAAATTATGAGCTTGTGCGGCGAATGCTCCGCTATCTGACGGCAAAGTTCGCTGCCTATCGATCCGCCGCCGCCCGTGACGAGAACCGTCTTTCCACTGACATAGTCCATGACGGAATCGAGCTTTATTTTTATCGGCGGACGGCCGAGAAGATCTTCTATATTGATGGAACGGATATTTGAAAGTCCCATCTTCTTATCTATCATCTGCCCGATGCTCGGGAGCGTCTTAACGACACAACCGGTCTTTGAGCAGCGCCGAAGTATCTCACCCTTACGCTCCGGGGTCGCAGACGGAATGGCGAAGATTATGGTCTTGATATTATATTTTTCGGCAACTTCCTCTATCTTATCGCATTTGCCTATGACTTTAACACCGTATACAGTGCTGCGCTTTTTATCCGGCGAATCATCAAGAATACAAACCGGATAATATTCCATAGCGGGACTTGTTTTTATCTCGTGGATCAATATATTTGCAGCGTCGCCGGCACCGATTATCATAGTGTTGTTGCGGTTCGACTTGGGCGTAATGCCCTTCCACGGCTTGCGTCTGAGCGTTCTGAGCACCATTCTGACAGCCACCACGCCTGCGCCCGAAAGCAGTACCGCCATAATATATATGCTCGGCGCAAAATCCGGAAATTTCAGCGCAGTGCGGATAAGAGCGAAAGCTATCGACGAGCTCATGGCACACACCGCAACTATGCACGCGTCGCGCATGGAGGCATACTCCCAGAGCACCTGATAGGTCCTCGACAACGTGAACACGCAGGCATATATAACGGCAAGCACAACCACACTCAGCCAAAAGCTGCCGCGGGTGATTTCTTTCGCAAGTGCTTCAACCCGAAATTCGTTTCGCATCCATATGGAAAACATGACCGAAAGTATCAGCACAGCCATATCAAGAAAATACAAAAGCGTCACTATCAAATCGCGCTTTTTCAAAGTTGCCCCTCCGTTTCCCATCTTCTTATTATTGGTTTAATTATATGTTGATATATTCGAACTGTCAATACAGAACTTGAAATATAATTCGTGCATAAATTTGGTATTTTTGTATACTTACACAGTCAATTTGCCGAGCAATAAATTTCGCGTAAAAACAAAAAGCACGAACCGAAAAATCGTTCGATTCGTGCCTTGTTTTTTTGTAATATCAGAAGTTTGAGCCGTTCCAGCCCCAGTGCTCAGCCTCTTCGTATTTGACATAGATATTGGCGGGAGCTATCCCCGTCTCCGCGGAGACTGCGTCGCAGATAGCCGCAGTCAGCTTATCATAAACTGCATCCGACGCGCCGCCGAAAAGGCTCAGCTCGATATAAGCCATGGGCTCATCGCCCTTGCCGCCGAAATACATCGAGATTTTATCGTCAAACGAGAGCATGAGCCAGCGCTCTGTCTTTCCGGGGACGAGAGAGATTATCCTGCCGTATTCTGCGGCAAGTGCATCCTGCTTTTCTTTTGCAAGTTCAATGTTTGTTTTAGTGCTGATATAGGGCATATTTACACTCCTTTTCTGTTATCAGTTGATTCTGATGAAGTCCCCTGCCGGGACGGTTATACCGCTGACGGTCACATCGGATTCCGTATAGTTGACATAAATCTTTGCACCCGTGTCGTATTCCGTGCAGAACACACCGCTCATTATCTCGCTGTGCGAAGTCATGCGAGCAGCCTGAAGATCCTTGAGCGCCGCATCGGCGCGTTCATAGAACTCGGAAGCCGAGGCTATCCAGTTTTCGTAATAGACTCCGACTGTATCCGTTCTGTCCTCGTCGGACTTATTCTTTTTGTCTGCATAGGTGTCCGAATACGTCCACTCATAAGCGGGGCTCGCACCGTATTCGACACAGCGCAGGAACGAGGTTTTGGCATTCTCGCTGAAGTTGAGCGGCTCGCCGGAATAGCCGACTATTCCGTGGAGAACGAGCTGCAAAAACGGCACGCTGACATATGCCGAGCGGCTCTGCGACGCGGAGGTCGGCATATGTGAAATGAAGCTGACATTCTTTATTACGCGGAAGTTGCCCGTGTCGGTCATTAGCTTCATATTCGCAGTCAGCGACGGGAGCTGTTCGGATATCATTTCCGCGCTCTCCTGGCGGTTAAAGCCGTTCTTATAATCGGAATAGAGCAGACTGCCGACATCGTTGAGGCAGAAGCCCGTAAACTGGGAAAATCTTGTGTCTTTGAGTATCTCGATTATCGATTTTTCAACATACTTCATGCCGAGCAGGCGCTTTGCGTATTTATCTTTTCCGAGCGGACTGTTATTTATTGCATTGTATTCCGCCTTTTTGCCGAAGATGCTGCCCGCAGTCCTGCCGGAAGAGAACGAGTCTCCCTTTGCCGCAGAGAGCAGATTGACATCGAGATACATCTCCATGTTCTGCGCGTTGACATATTCGACAAGATCTTTGAGGTCGGAGCGAGTGCCGAGGCGGGCGAGCAGAGACGCAGTCATTATGCTCGACTGATCCGTTCCGCCGCTCAGCGCGCCTTTGTAGCGCAGCTTTATTGAATTTATGCCTTTCGACTTCATTCGCGTGAGCATATCGAGAGCCTGCTCGAAGTCGGTGAAGGTCTTTTCTTTTTTGAGATTCAGTCGCTTGAACGAGAACAGGGTGTCGTCTGAAACGCCGATAACGGTCAGATCAAGCGGCAGATACTCCTGCTCCTCGACCGTTCTTGTCGAGAGTATTCTCTCCCTTATCAGCTGTTCGCGAGCCGCAGCCGCCATGCCTGTATAGTCCGCGTTCGAGCCGCCGAGGAAGCGTATGCAAAGTCCGATATCGCCGTCATACGGCTCAGAGCTCATATAGAACTTTCCTTTTGATTCGGTGCAGGGCGTGATATCGAACGACACGCCCGCTTCGTAAAAATCGTTGCCGCCTCTGACTCTGTCCGCGCTGACGGTGGCTATTGCATCGCCGCTGTCTATTATTGTGACAAAGGCGTTGTTCCCCTGCTTCATGCCGTATGCGGGAATAAGCGCGTTTGCGGTGCCGCTGTTTGCGTGACCGGATGCCGCATCGCCGCCGTAAATCGGGAAGCTCAGTTCGCTGTCAAACGAATCGTCTCTCGTGTCGGTCTTTATGAGCGCGCCGCTGCCGTCGGGGACGAAGATATAGTCGCCCTGCTGGGGTTCGGAATAAGCGCCGAAGGAATTGAGAAGGCTGAGCTTCGTGAGCTTTGCGTCGGAATCCGCAACGAGATTTTCATATTTTGCGCTGACATAGACGCTGCCGTCTTTTATCTGATAATTGACGACAAGTTTGAAAGCTATATCATCTTTATCATATTTTTCTTTGTGTGCCGTACCGCTGTCGGGAGCGAGAATATAAGTAACACTCAGAGCGTCGTCGGCAAAGCTGCACTGGGCATTCTGGAACGACACGCTGTTATCCTGAGTATTGAGCTTATAGAGTGTGTCTCCGCTGACTATTTCAAGGGTCGCCGTTGCGGCGTCCGAATTCTCCTGAGTCGGGAGCGCAGACCAGAGCTTTTCGCTGTCGTCATGGGAAAGATCGGCGACGCAGACGGAATATGTGCTCTCGTCAAAGAGCAGCTCGATAAGTCCGGATTTGCCGACCTGTTGAAGATTGGCTTTATCGCCGACGGAATGGAGCAGAGTCGATTCCGCAGCACCCGCCTCGGTGGGCGTGCCTTTTATTTTCGTCACGGCGACGGGGTCGGAGCACGCGCTCAGGGAGCAGAGCATTGCCGCCGAAAGCAGCAGAGCCGATATCCTCGCCGTTATTCTTTTTTTCCTGTTTTTAATAGCCATAACAAGATCTCCCATATTTATAAAATCGCCGCTTTGCGTTGAACTCTTCATTTGATTATATCATCTTTGAGCCGTTTATTCAACCTCGCTCACTTATCCACATCGAACCAGAAGCGCACACCGCCGTGTTCGTTGACAACGCCGCACTCTCTGCCGAGCCGCTTCTGGATGGCTTTGACTATCGGCAGACCGAGCCCGAAATGGAAATCCTCGTTCTTGCGCTTCTTTGAAGATTTGTAGAAGCTGTACCATATTTTGTCAAGCTCGTCCTCAGCTATCGGATCGCCGGAGTTATAGACGCTGACCCTGTATGTGTTCAGATTGTCTTCAACCGTCAGCTGAACTATCTTCTTGCCGCCGATATTCGACACGGCGTTTGACAGAAAGTTCTGGAGCACGAGCAGTATAGTCCGCTCGTCGCTGTGGACGGTCAACCCGCCCGGGATGCGGTCGATGAGCTTTATTCCGTTATCGTTGAACATCATCGAGAACGCCGCAAGCTGACCTTTTATCATCGCGCTCAGATCGAGCTTTTCGCACGTCGGGACATATGAGCCGCTCTCGAGCTTTTCGAGGTTCAGCAGCTCCATGACTATGCGGTTCATCTTGCCGGTCTCCTCGAGGATTATGTCGCAGTATTCCTCGCTGCCCTCGGGGTCGCTGTTTATGCCGAGCTTGAGTCCCTCGGCGTAGCCCTGAATAATGGCTATAGGAGTCTTGAGCTCATGCGAGACATTGGCGATGAAGCTCTTTCGCGACTCGTCGACAAGCGCGCTGTGCTCAAGCTCTTCGGTCAGTTTTTCGTTTTTATCCTGCAATTCGTCGAGCGTTTCGCTCAGTGATTCGGAGAGTATATTGATATTCTGCCCGAGATTCTGAACATCCGTCTGCGGATAGCTGACGCATTTCTTGGAGAAATCAAGCTTTGCCATGGACTTCGTTATCTCCGCCATCGCCGCAACGGGGCGCGAGAAACGCAGATTCGAATAAAGTATAATCGCGCACGCCACGGCGGCTGATATCAGCGCAAAGGCGGTCAGAAGGAATGACGCCGTATGGGCGTTTCGCTCGACCTGATAATATGGCAGCCACAGGCGCAGGGTATCGCCGTTTTTGAGCTCGACGCGGTATCTGTAATATCCGCCCGTCTCGCTGTCCTGATATTCATATTCGTCAAAGCTTGCGCTGTCGTCAAAAAGATCGAACACGCGCACGCTGCGTCCGGTAGTGTACATGCTCTCGGCGGTTCGGTAATAGACGCTGTCACCGTCGCCGGAATACAAGAACTTTTCGCGATTTGAATAGACCGTGTTGCCGTCGTGGTCAAAGACCTCGATCATATAATAGTTGTTGTCGGAGACAGAGGCTAACTGCTGATAATATTCGTAAGATGCCGGATCCTCGTTGTCGAGCGACTCGCGGATGCTCTGCATATTCATTATCTCCGCAAAGGCATAGACAGAGTTGAGCAGCACGCCGGGGCGCAGTGCGACAAGTATTGCGGCAAGCACTATCAGGACGGTGATGAGCTCGAAAGCCATGCGCCGTCCCGATTTTCTGATTCTGTCATCTTTTCTTGCCGACCGACGGCTCAAACTCAGTTCACCTCTATCTTATATCCCGCGCCGTAGACCGTGCGCAGGTGGCAGCTGCCCCAATCGCCGAGCTTCGTGCGAAGGCGCGCAACATGGGAGTCGACCGTTCTCGAATCGCCGAGGAAGTCAAAGCCCCAGATATCATCGAGCAGCTGCTCGCGCGAGAACACCCGCTCGCGGTTTGAAGCGAGCTTATGAAGAATGCCGTATTCTTTATGAGTCAGCTCGATTTCGTGCCCGTCGCAGACGACGGAATGAGCCACGACATCGATAACGAGACCATCTATAACTATCTTATCGGTTGGGTTGTCCGCAGTGCGCTTTAATCGCGCTTCGATACGCTTGACGAGCACAGTGGGGCTGAACGGCTTTGTTATGAAATCGTCCGCGCCGCACTCGAAGCACTCGAGCTCATCGAACTCCTCGCCGCGCGCAGTCAGGAAGATGACCGGGACATCGGAGGTTTCACGAATCTTGCGGCAGACCTCCCAGCCGTTCATCTCCGGCATCATTATATCGAGCACAGCCAGGGCTATATCGCTGTTTTCCGCAAAAACGCGCAGAGCCTGCGCACCGTCCTCCGCCTCGACCGTTTCAAAGCCCTTGGCGGTGAGGAAATCCCTGATAATGCGGCGTATCTTCGCCTCATCGTCCGCGATAAGTATCTTCTGCAAAAGCTACCCTCCTTCCGGGTCGTGCATCTCTGCGCGCCCGGGATAAAAAATCAATTATTACTGATTTTATCACATATCGACAAATTTAACAAGGTGTCAGCACAGTGGGAAGCGCTATTTTCCAAAATTATATCGGCGCTATTGCAATTGGAGGGCAGAATAAGTATAATAGATAACATAAATTCAAAATTGGGGAGTTTGCGAACAAAGCAAATCTCGCCGAATATAGGGAGGGCATGACCTTTGTTAGGTAAATTCGTCAGAGTCAGAATAACAAACCCGGTCGGCTCCCTGAACCGTCAGTACGGATACAGATATTCTCTCAATTTCGGCTCTCTTGAAGGCAGGCGGCAGTTTGACAACCGCTTCGCAGGCGCCTATATCATGGGCATTCATCATCCCGTCAGACACTTTGATGGGCGCGCAATTGCCGTTTTATACAGAGAGGGAGAGCGCAAGGGCATACTTGTCGTTGCGCCGAAAAATATGCGTTTTATCGGCTATCAGATAGCCGATGCGCTCGCCTTTGCGGAGCCCGAGGGCACATACCGCCTCGAGTGTCTCTACGAGCGCTCGTGCGGTGCCGTCGTATGCCGCAGAATAAACGGTGAGATCAGACTTCTTCTCATCAAGAACAGCCGCAGCGCCCACTGGGGATTCCCAAAAGGTCACATGGAGCGCGGCGAGACGCCCGAACAGACCGCACGGCGCGAGGTTCTTGAAGAGACCGGGATACACATCGACATCATCCCGGACTTCACCGCAAAATCCGACTACACGATTCAGGGCAAGGTCGAAAAGAGCGTAACCATCTTTTTGGCAAAAACCGAAGACACAGAGACGATAATTCAGCGCGAAGAGATAGATGACTACATCTGGCTCGGCTTCGACAAAGCGCTCGAAACGCTGAAATTTGAAAACGACAAGGCGATTTTGAAGAGCGCGCGTCGTTTTATGGACAAGCACGGAATTTTTGAAACCGATGACTGACGGCGCAAAAACGCCGAAAAGGAAAGGAAAAGAACATGACTGAAGAATTCGCTCAGGGTCTCGTTGACTTTTTTCAGAACAAGATCCCTAACGAACTGATAATCTTTCTCGTATCGCTGCTGCCGGTTCTCGAGCTGCGCGGCGGCATGATAGCGGCGAAGCTGCTGCACGTTGATTTTTGGCGTGCGTTCGCCATATGCTATCTCGGCAACATTCTGCCGATCCCGTTCATCCTGCTTTTCATACGCAAGATATTCCAATTTCTGCGCGACAAGCCGGTCTTTTCAAAGATCATCAAAAAGCTTGAGATACGCTCAATGCGAAACAGCGAAAAAGTCAAACGCTGGCGCGACTGGGGTCTGCTTTTATTCGTTGCCATTCCCCTGCCCGGAACGGGCGGTTGGACCGGAGCACTGATAGCTGCCCTGACCGACATGAGGATAAAGAAATCCTTCCCGATAATCGCCCTGGGCATTCTTATTGCGGGAATAATCATGTCCGTCATCACCTACCTTGTGCCCTCTTTCTTCGGATTTTAATGTTCGGCATATAAGGAGGAACAAACATGAAAAAAGCGGTATCATTCATTCTTGCGGCCGTCATGCTCATCATGCTGCCCGCAGGCGCATTTGCGGACAGCGCACAGTGCAGCTGCGACACGCCGCCCGTCGTTATGGTCAACGGCTTCGGCACCGAACTCTATCACGACAACGGCGACGGCACACAGAGCGCTGTTTTCCCGATGGGCGCCGTTGAGATAGTCAGCGCCATTCCGAGCCTTGCCGGCGCATTCGCGGCTCTCGCCGCAGGCGAACACGAGCTGTTCCGCTCCCTGCTTTCGAGAGCGCTGTTCAGACTCATGGGGAACATGATGTGCACCGCGGACGGCACGGCGAAGATATCGGCAAAGTCATATCAGACGCCGACCGACACCGACATACACAAAAAAGACACCCACGGTCAGTATCAGGGCGAAAATGACGGCGGGCGCTACATCTTCGGCTACGACTGGAGACTTGACCCCGTTGAAAGCGCACGCGAACTTGAAAAGTACATCGAGCAGGTCAAGAAAATCACCCGCCACGACAAAGTCGTGCTCTGCGCGCACAGCGAGGGCACCTGCGTTGCGGCGTCGTACATTTCGCTCTACGGCTCAAAGAACATAGAGAAAGTCGTTTTCCTGAGCGGCGCGTTCCAGGGAATAACGCTTGTTGGCAACCTGTTCACGAAGAATCTCGACGTCAAAGGCAAGGCAGACGCATTTGAGCTGTTCATAGAAACCTTCCTCGGCGGAGACACGACGGGCGATTTCGTCAGCAGTCTCTTCTCTGTGCTCAAGGATGCGTTCATAGTCGACATGCTGCTGTGCCTTGTCAACAACATCCTTGAAGAGGATCTTGACGCGCTCTACGACGAGTGCCTGACAGAGATAATAACCACGATGCCCGGCGTCTGGAGCTTCGTGCCCGACGCATACTATGAAAATGCGAAGAAAGCTCTCTATTCCGACACCGGAGACAAATATTCGGCTCTGACAAAGCTCACCGACGGCTACCACTACGGCGTTCAGGTCGGTCTCGGCGACAGGCTCAAAGCGGAGCAGAAGAACGGTCTTGCAGTCTGCGTGAGCATGGGATACGCAATAGCACCCATCCCGGTATATGACAACTGCGTTGACCAAACCGATATGCTCATCGACACGAAGTTCGGCTCGCTCGGCGCGACCTGCGCACCCATAGGCGAGACGCTCAAGGCGGACAGCACGAACAAATATCTTTCAAGCGATCTGCTCGTTGACGCTTCCACCTGCGCTTTCCCGGATTCGACATGGTTCGTCAGATATCAGGATCACAACGATTTCTGCGACGCCTACAACGACTTCGTATATTATCTGCTGACTGCCGACGGGCAGCCGACAGTCACATCGAACGCGGCGTTCCCGCAGTTCATGGCTTGCGACGGGCACAAAGTTCTTGTCCCCGCGGGCGCACTTCCCGAAGTCGACACCAGACCGAGCGTAATCAGATTCGGCGAGAACACATACAAGCTCATAAAAGAGTTGATTGAATCGAACAAAAAGTAAGATAAAAAATCGACCGTCCCGAAGCTTTTGCCGCGGGACGGTTTTGTTATGTCTTTTAATATGCCTCGAATCTTGCGATAGTCGCAAAGCAGCGGGTCTCCTCGATAACGAGTTTTATATACTGCATTCTCGCCTCTTCAAAGCGGCAGATGCGCTTAGAGCCGATGACGGTGCCGGCAAATATCTTTTTCCACTTGCCGTTTATCTGACCGTATAGCGAGAATTTTTCTATCTGCTGACCTGTCGCGATATGCTCGGAGAGCACGATCTTGTCGATATCGTAATCGTCGCCGAGGTCGAGCGTCAGGGTAGCGTGGTCGGGATTGAAGCCCGAGTGCCAATACTCATCGGCGTTGTGGGTCAGAGCCATCTGACCGCAGTGCTCGTCATCGAGACGGCAGGAATCGGTCATTATCGAATCGTCCGCCAGATCCTCGTTGAAATCAATCTGAAGCTGCGCGCCCATGGCGAGCAGCGTTTCGACATCGCGCTGGGCAAACAGACCGTCCTTGTTCGGCGGGATATTGAGCAGCAGGCTCGCATTCGCACCGACGGAGTTATAATAGATCTCCATAAGCTTCGACAGGGGCTTTACCTCATAGTCCTCGTTGAGATGATAGAACCAGCCTTTTCTTATCGAGACATCAACCTCTGCGGGATACCAGATGAGCTTCGACACATTTTTTATAGCCTTGCGGCTGCCGAGGTCGAGCGTGGTAGCGCTTATCCTCTTCGGCGGCTTCTCTGCGGTCTGCTGAGACGCGGCAGCTATCAGCTCCTGATTGCTGTAATAATACGGCACGACATTCCACTCGCTCTTGCGGCAGACTCCCGCCTCGTTTCCGCACCAGCGGACATCCGGACCCGTGACGGAAATGACCGCCTCGGGCTGACACTCGCGTATAAGGTCATAGTAGCCCTGCCAGTCATATTCCTGCTTGCGGCCGTTCTTGCCCTCACCGCACGCGCCGTCGAACCAGACGCAGAATATATCGCCGTAGTTCGTCAGCAGCTCGCGCAGCTGGTTCTTGAAATATTTATTATACGCCTCGCCCTCGCCGTATCGGGGATCGTGCCTGTCCCACGGTGAAAGATAGACGCCGAACTTGAGACCGAATTTTTTGCACGCTTCGGCGCATTCGCGCACGACATCGCCCTGTCCGTCTTTCCATTTGCTTTTTTTGACGCTGTAGTCCGTATATTCGCTCGGCCACAGGCAGAAGCCGTCATGGTGCTTGCAGGTCAGGATAATCGCTTTCATGCCCGCCGCACGCACTGCCGCCGCCCACTGGTTCGCGTTGAGCTTCTCGGGATTGAAGAGCACCGGGTCGTCGTTACCGTTACCCCACTCGGAGTTCGTGAATGTGTTCATGCCAAAATGAATAAAGGCATAGAACTCGAGCTCATGCCACTTGAGCTGGCGCTCGCTCGGCACGACCGCCGCCGCGCGCTTTATGTAATCGTCATTCTTCTTCATATCTGCTTTCCTTTCGGATATATGATACATGATGTATATAAAGATAACATAAACTTCGCGCGAAGTAAACTTATCAGACAAAAAATCCGCAGCAAATTTTTCTTCGCTGCGGATTTTTATATTTATTCGACTGTTACGCTCTTCGCAAGATTTCGCGGTTTATCGACATCGCATCCGCGCTCGACCGCCGTGAAATAGGCTATGAGCTGGAGCGGAACGACATTGAGCGAGGGCATATATTCAGGCAGAGTACTCGGCACCTTTATGGCGACATCCGAAAACTCGCCTGCGTTCTCGCAGTCCTCACCGACGAGCGCCGCAACATATGCGCCGCGGCTCTTGACCTCACGGATATTGCCGAGGGTCTTTTCAAAGAGGTCGGGCTGAGTTGCAACGGCAAACACGGGAGTACCCGGCTCGATAAGCGATATCGTGCCGTGCTTGAGTTCGCCGGCGGCGTATGCCTCGGACTTGATATAGGATATTTCCTTGAGCTTCAATGAGCCTTCAAGCGAGATTGAATAATCGAGCCCGCGCCCGATGAAGAATATGCTCGAAGCCTTTGAGAACCGCTCGGCAACGGGCTTGAACAGCTCTTCATTTTCAAGTATCTGTTCAATCTGCTCGGGCAGGCGTAAAAGTGCTTCGCAATGCCGCTTTTCCTCCAATTCATCGAGCCTGCCGACCGCCCTTGAAAGGCGCAGGGCAAGCAGATAGACGGCGGCGAGCTGAGCCGAAAACGCCTTTGTCGTGGCAACGGCTATCTCGGGTCCCGCCATGGTGTATATAACATCGTCGCTCTCTCTGGCAATCGTGCTCTCGACGACATTGACTATCGAGACCGTGTGTGCGCCCCTGCTCTTCGCTTCGCGGAGCGCCGCCAGGGTGTCCGCCGTTTCGCCCGACTGGCTGATAACAATGCAAAGATCGTTATCACGGACAACGGGGTGTCTGTAGCGGAATTCGCTCGCGAGGTCGCATTCGCAGAGTATTCCCGCCGAGCGCTCTATCAGATATTTGGCGGTCATTCCGACATGCCACGCGCTGCCGCAGGCGACGATATGAATCACACCGATATTTTTTATCTGCTCGTCGCTGAGGGTGAGCTCCGGTAGATTGACTTTTCCGTCAACTATTCTGCCGCCCAGTGTATCGCGCACGGCTTTCGGCTGCTCGGCTATTTCTTTTTTCATGAAATGCTTGTAGCCGCCCTTTTCGGCGCTGTCCGCATCCCAGGTTATATGCATAAGTTTTTTGTCTATCGGCTTGCCGTCGGAATCAAAAAATCCAACCGAAGTTTTGCCTACTATTGCAATCTCGCCGTCCTGCATGACGGCGCAGTCGCGGGTATATTTGAGCAGAGCCGGGATATCGGAGGCGAGATAGTTCTCCCCGCTGCCTATGCCGACTATCAGCGGGCTGTCTTTTTTGGCGGCAAGTATCTCATCTGGATGATCGCTCATCAGCACCGCGACGGCATAAGAGCCGCGCACGCGCTTTATAACTTTCAGCATAGTCTCAAGCGGATTTCCGTCATAGAGGCTGTCGAAAAGCTGAGCGAGAACCTCCGTGTCGGTCTGCGACTTAAACTGCCTGCCCTGCTTTTCAAGCTCGGCTTTGAGTTCAAGATAGTTTTCGATGATGCCGTTATGGACGAGGGTGACGCGCCCGCTCGAACCCGAATGAGGATGGGCGTTTGCATCGGTCGGCGCGCCATGGGTCGCCCAGCGGGTATGGCCTATACCCACGCTCCCCTGCGGGGTGCCGACTTCGTCGAGCTTCTGCTGAAGGTCGCTTATCCTGCCCTTCGTCTTGACAGTGGTTATCTTCCCGTTTCGGCATACGGCGATACCCGCCGAATCGTAACCTCTGTACTCCAGCTTCTTCAAACCATCGATCAATATCGGAGACGCACTGTTATCTCCAACGTAACCAACAATTCCACACATATTCTGTTTTTCCTTTACAAAAATATTTGTGCATTGCTCTCCCCTCTGTCTGCGCGTCGCCGCGCTGTTTTATAAGAGAGCCTGTGTCCCCCCGCACTTATGGGGCAAGAAGCATCCGCCGAAAATTTCGATGACTTCTTCCTCGTCATCTGCAAAGGCTCGCAGCCTTCAGTGCTTGCAGACCCGGCGCTATTTTTATGACCGAAAAATTTTAAAACGGTTTGACAATTTTCCTTTCTCAATATTACACAAACGGCACTGAAACGCAAATGCAGTCTTATTATATGCAAAACGCCGCCAAAAGTCAAGTCGACTGTCTCAAAAAGAAAAAAGACCGTTCTGCAAGGCATACAGATCGGTCTTTAGTATATGTTTTTTCGTGCGGTTTACTGCTTTGTTTCCTGCTTTTCTGCCTTTTCGCGCTCGCGGCGTTTTTCGGTCGGCGCGGGGTCGCAGAGCTTCATGAAATCGACCTTGCCCATCCGGGTGCGCGGCAGAGCGTCAAGAATGATGATCTTCGTCGGGCGCGAGAAGCGCGGCAGATTTTCGCTGCAAAATTCATTTATTTCTTCAATCTTTTTCTTCTTGTTCTCCGGCTCGCTGTCGAGCGCGACATAGAGCTTGACTATCGGCTTCGCCTCGATATAGCCCTGAACGGCGCAAGCCTCGGTTATCCCGGCGACGCCGATGACCTTTTCCTCGATATCGGACGGATAGACGTTATAGCCCGAGATGATAATAAGTCTCTTTTTGCGCCCGGTGAAGAACAGGAAGCCGTCCTCATCGATATAGCCGAGGTCGCCAGTGAGCACCCAGCGCACGCCGCTGTCGTCGGTATAGACTCCGCTTGTCGGCTCGTTTAAATAGCCCTCCATAAGAGTCGAGCCCGAGACGGCTATCTCGCCGACGGTATTTGCGGGCAGGCGTTTTTTGTCCTTATCCCATATCTCGACGCGCATATCATAAAACGGCTTGCCGACGGAATTGCGTTTGAAATCGGCATATGTATTCGCGCAGCAGACGGAACTGACCTCGGTAAGCCCGTAGCCGCGGAAAAGTCTGCCCTTGCCGCCCCATTTTGCGATAGTCGAGTTGAACATATCGAGGAACTGCTCGGTCACGATATCGCCGCCGCTAAAGAGCAGCTCTAAATTCCGCAGATGCTTTCCCTCGAAGTTCTTCTGCTCAAACATCTTTTTATACATATTCGGCACGCCGACTATGAACGAAATTTTATATTCGCGCATAAGCTCGTTTGCCTTGCGCGGCTTGAAGCGCGCAACGGGGATACAGCAAAAGCCTTCGCACATACTGAAATGCATGGACACGCCGAGACCGAACGCATGGAAGAGCGGCAGGACTATCATCGAGCACTCGACGCCGGGGGTGTTGTGATGCTCGACCTTTCCCGTCTTATAGGCGAGCTCGTTGAGCGCTTTTGAAGAGAGCTTTATGGTCTTGCTCTTTCCCGTTGTTCCGCCGCCGTGAAGATAGACGGCGATATCCGAGCCGTTGTTGTGGACTCCGTCCGAGGGCGGGCAGCGATGGATCGCCGCGCGGTAGCTCAGCGCATTTTTTATGCCCGACGACGCATGCGCCGCGAACAGCTCATAGCCGCGAAAAGCCGGATGAGCCGCAGGCGAAACATAATCGGAATTCGAGCACACAACGCACGGGACATTGTGAAAATTGAGCATATCGACATAGGGCTTTGCGAGCAGATCCATGAGCATAACGCCCTTTGAGCCGACCGCGTCCATGGTCTCCTTGAGAAGCTCGGGCGGGGTCAGCGGATGCACGATATTTGCGATAACGCCTATTTTATTGAGAGCATAAAAGGCGACGAAGCTCTGCACGCAGGTCGGCAGGAACACGGTGTACACATCACCGCGCCGAAGCCCCGCGCTCTTGAAATACGCCGCGAGACGGTCGATATCGGAAAGCAAGGCTGAACGCTTAATCCTGTGACCGAAATGAATCGCGGCATCATAGTCGCCGAACGCTGCAGTGTTGTTCTTGAAATACTCGTAGCAGTTGTAGCTTTCGGTTGGTATCATATTTATTTTCTCATCTCCCACAATATATTTTATATGCAAGACAATAAAATGTCAAGACAAATGTCGCAGATAATGACCGTTATATATTTCCGTTAAAAAAACCGTTCCGAATAATTCGGAACGGTTTTGCTTTGTCTGTCAATAGCTGATAACAAGTTCATCCATGCGGACGAGGTCATCGTCTACGATTGAATATCCGTCATCCTCGATAATCACCTGGAGCGATATCGTGACGGGGTCAAGATAGCCGATATTATCAAGATTCTTTTCGACCTCGGTGATTATTCCGTCCGCCCAGAGCTCCTCGCGCTCGGAGTCAGAGAGCTTATCGAACTCCCCTTTTCTCGCGCGTTCGCCATAGGACTTCTCAAAATCGTCGATGCCGTTTTCCTTCGCTTTTGATATGACATCTATCGGATAGACGGTCACGCTGACAAGGAATCTGTCGGAGCTTCGCGTTACCTCGCCGACCTCATACTTACAATGGGCATAGAGCGTTTCGAATATCTTCACCATGCGCTGATAAGTAGCGTCGGATACCTCGTCGATATCCATGCACATTTTGAAATATTCAACCTCGTCCCGGATATACTGCTGATACTGGGTTTCGCATTCTTCGGCAGTGCCGCCGACCGATTCCAGATACTCGTCGCTGTTCTCGTTGAGATAGACAGAGTCGAGCGTGCCGCGGACATATGCGCTGATCTGCGAGCGCGACGCCGTACACGAGCACAGCATGAATACGCACAGCAGAACCGCCGCAAGCGCGGAGATCCTCTTAACCATTATTCAACTACTCCTATATAACCGATCAAATTATCGGAAGCTAAAGAGAAGTCTATCACAGCAAAGACCGGGCGTCAACAATATTCCGTATAAACATACATTTTTTGCGGCTTTTCTGCAAATATTTTTGATAATTTATAAATGAATCCTAAAAATTACCGACACTCAAACCAATCGGGCCCCGGGCGGTAGCCGTTATCCAGTCCGTGCTCGGCGCAGAACGGATGCGAGCGCAGGACGAAGCGCAGGGTATTCATCGCGCTGCGGAATATCTCCGCGCGGGTGATACCGTCCGGCTTGCCGAGGCTCTCGAGCAGAGTCGGGTCATATTTTACCTTGCGCGAGCCCGCTCCCGCGCCGGGCATGAGCACATCCACCTGTCCGCGCACGCGGTAAGCGTTATTGCGAAGCAGCGGGAAATCCGGGTCTTTGCTAGCGCGCATCCACCAGTCGGTCATGACGCAGCCGTCATATTCCCACTCGCCGCGCAGTATCTGCGTGCAGGTGCCGTAATGATAGTGTCCCCAGACGCCGTTTATCTTATTATAAGAAGTCATTATATTGAACGGGTGCGCGGTTTTGACGCATATCTCAAAGCCCTTGAGATAAATCTCGCGCAGAGCGCGCTCGGACACGCGCGAATCGTTATAGATACGCATGGTCTCCTGATTGTTGCAGGCGAAGTGCTTCGGGCAGGCGGAGACCCCCTGCGACTGGATGCCGCGCACGACCGCCGCACCCATGGTGCCGGCGAGCAGCGGATCTTCGGAGAAATATTCAAAGTTTCTGCCGCAGAGCGGATCTCTGTGGATATTCATACCGGGGGCGAGCAGGACATCAGAGCCCTTGCGCGCCATCTCGGCACCCTCGACAGCATACAACTCGCGGACGAGCTGCTGATTCCATGTGCTCGCGAGCAGCGTGCCGATAGGCAGGAGCGAGGCATAGCAATGGAGTCTGATGCCGGAGGGGCCGTCCGTTGCGCTGACGGGCGGCACGCCTTTTTTGCGCAGAGATTTAAGTATTCCGCCGTAAACTGCGGCATTGCCGGGAGTGCCGAGCTTGCTGTTCATGACATAATCGCCACGGCAGAGAGCCTCAAGCTCAACATCCTCGAGCTGAGCCGTGAAGCCCGCAAGAGTCGCTCTGTTATTGGCGACATCTTCGAGTTTTATGCCCTTGTCGCCCGTGAAATCGGGGGCTTCGGGCAGATTCTTCTCTATCTCCTCGCGGCGCGAAACGGTGCTCAGCGGGACAGATTCATATGCTTTTTCTATTTTTCCCTGTTCGTCGGTCGCGGCGACAAGGCGGTCGAACGCCTCTTTCGGGGCGCAGTCCGCGCGGCTCGCAAGACGCTCGGTGACGCGAAGCTCCGTCTCTGTGTGAACGCCTATCTGCTCGCAGGAGCGCACATCGGTGCCGGCATAGATGGGATAGTCCCCAGCTTCGAGCACATAGCAGAACGCCGCGCCGGATTTGCCGGAGTCGTCGAACGACGCCATATTGGCGCACGGGAACGACACGACCACCCTTTGCTCCTCACCCGGCAGAAGAGTGCGCGTTTTTTCATATGCGGCAAGGCTCTTTGCCGCCTTGCCGAGCTCACCCTGCGGCGCGCCGTAATAGACTTCAATAACCTCTTTGCCCGCGGCACTGCCTACATTCCTGACTTTTACGGAGACTATTATTCTGTCGTCAGCCTCCATGACGGTCTTGTCGAACAGTTCGAACGAAGTGTAGCTAAGACCGAAGCCGAACGGGAACATGACCTTTTCGGGCGCGAAGGTTTCAAAATATCTGTAGCCGACGAAGATATCCTCGGCGTAGTTGTTGTATGTCTTTTTGCCAAAGTTCTTCGCCGCCGGATAGCTCTCGTAGCAATCGGCAATGGTATCGGGCAGCTTGCCGCTCGGCGAAGCTTTGCCGGAGAGAACCTCGCCGATGGCGTTTCCGCTCTCCATTCCGCCCTGCCAGACATAGAGCACCGCGCCGAGCCTGTCGCCGTATTTATTCATCCACGACATATCTATAATATTGCCGCTGTTTATCAGCACGACGGTGTTTTTAAAATTCGCAGTCACCTTGTCGAGCAGCGCGGTTTCATCGTCGGTCAGATAATAGCTGCCCTTTTTGAGCGTGTTTTCCCTGTCCTCGCCCGCGGAGCGGCCTATAACTACAACGGCGCAGCTGCTGCGCTTTGCCGCATCGGCGACGGTCTTTTCGTCTATCTTCATCTCATCGTGATAGCGCGGCCATGCGCCCCAGAAGCCGTCGTCCGCCGGGTTCTTCTTTATCCAATCCGAGTATATCTTTTCAAGCTGCTCGTCAACTTTTATTCCGGCGTTTTTCATGCCGTCCACAAGATCGACGCAATAGGGCTTGTTGACATCGCCTCCGGAACCGTAGCCGACGAAGAAATAGTCCCTCTGGATCCTGCCGAAGATGCAGACGTTCTCATCTTTTTCTATCGGCAGCACGCCGTTGTTTTTGAGCATGACTATGCCCTCTTCGGCGGCAATTCTTGCAATCGACTTCATCTCCTCCGGAGTATCGGGCGAGCCGAGCTCGCCTTTGCTCAGGCCCTGCGCGGTTGCGGAAGTAATCAAATTGACTGCTTTTGAAAAAATTCTGCGTACTTTGTTGCTCATTGTATTATCTCCTATTCGGCTGTTATTTACGTTTCATTGCGCGTATCTTCGCCTTGTCCTGCGGCGTGACGCGATAAGATTCGGTTATCTTCTGAAGCGACTTGTTAAAAGTGAAATCGTCGAGGCGGTTATCTTCGATATACTGCCATGTCTTTTCCGGCGCATGGATGAAGAACACGGAGACCGCCCACGCGACCGCCATCTTCACATAGTAGTCATCGTTGGTTATCGCATCAAACTTCCCGAAAGCACGGGCGGCGTACTCATCGTCCGAGAAATAATCGAGCGCCGCGACGACCGCAAAGCGGATGTCATAGGGCTTATCGGAATCGAAATACGGCTGTAAAAACTCCCAGACCCGCTCCCTGTCTTTTTTGAAAAACTTGAGGCTGTTCACGAAGCTGTCGCATACAGACCAATTATCTATCTCCGGCACAAAATCCGCCACCGCTTTCAGATGCTCTTCGAACGGCAGATCGGCACTTGCAATAACGAATCCGCGCACAAGCTTTTCTTCAAACATATCGCCCTGCGGGAGATCGGGCATAACGCCCTTGGGGCTTTCTTTTTTTATCCGCGCCGCGACCGCTCTCAGCTGCGGCAGGCGCACGCCGATCATCTTACTCTTATCGGCATTCGGCAGGAGCGACAAGCCGAACTCCCTGTACTTTTCATCTCTGAGCTGTTCGAGCTCATTTCTTATATCCATATCGTCCTCCGTCGAGATACTTATATGATTTTAACATATATAACACGCTTTTTCCATATTCAAGACCAAAAATTAGGCAAATGCGCATAAAATTTTTGACTTTTGCAGTGCAATATTGTATAATGATTTCAACATTTTTCTCGCATACGCAAAATGAAAGGAGTCATGAGATGAAGAAAACCAATTTCAAGCGTATTCTCTCGTTCTTCCTCGCCGCAGTGATGCTCTTCGGGATGCTTCCCGCAGTCTTCGCGCAGGACGCGGACACGAAGGACGTTGACTACGCGATAACAAACCCCTACGCCACGGTTGACTGGAAAAACTACGGTCAATACAAGGCGAGCCTGCACAACCACAGCATAGTTTCAGACGGCGACAACGATTTCAGATATGTCATCGAGACCTATTATTCAATGGGCTACGACATTCTCGCGATAACCGATCACGGCACCGTTGACAGGGGCTGGACAGAGCCGAACTATGTTCCCGCGCTTCAGCTCGCACTCGGATTCAGACGCGAGAACGGCTTCGAGAAGCCGACGGGACTGACTCAGGAGCGCTACAATCAGATAACCTCCGGCAGCGACAGAGGCGGCCGCGGAATGCTCCGCGTCCCCTACGGCATCGAGAACAACCCCACTTCGTTCAACAACTCGCATGTCAACTCCTGGTTCGTTGACTACGGCAACGGCGTTCTGGGCGGCACGAGCGACTACGAGACGCCGATAAAGAACGTTGAAGCGCTCGGCGGTCTTTCGATCATCAACCACCCCGGCGAATACACGGGCGCGCGCAACGAAAAGGATTTCGACAAGGCTTATAACGAAGACTACGACTACGACATAAATAAGTTCGCCCGTCTGCTCAAGATGTATCCCTCCTGCCTCGGCATCGATGTCAACTCCAAGGGCGACTACCGCACCCGCCACGACCGCAAGCTCTGGGATATCCTGCTCCAAAAGGTCGTACCCTCCGGGCGCAACGTCTTTGCTTTTGCAAGCTCCGACGCGCATCGTCTCTCCGCCATGGACAACGGCTGGACGATAATGCTCATGCCCTCGAACACGGTAGACAACCTCAAGGAATGCATGAAGCAGGGCGCGTTCTTCGCGGGAAGCAGATATATAAAGAACACCCCCGAGCTCGAACAGTTCAGCAAGGAAGTAGGCTATAATGTCGCGGACGAGAACGGCCAGTGGTACGCATCGCCCGACCTTGTTCAGCCGGTGATAACAAACATCGCCGTTGACGACAAAGAGAACACGATAACGATAACCGCAGAAAACTATCTGACAATTCACTGGATAGCGGACGGCAAGGTCATTCATGTCGGCTCCGAGATAGACCTCGACGACTACTCGGACGAGATAGGCAGCTATGTCCGCGCCGAAGTTTTCGGTGAGGGCGGTATCCTCTACACCCAGGCGTTCACCCTCGACTACGACGGCGCACCGGAGGCGGAGAACAAGTTCTTCTTCGACTGGGGCAATGTAGTCAAGCTTTTCGCCGACTCGATTCTCTATGTCTGCGGAAAGAGCGAGCTGTTCTGCAAAATCTGGTTCGCGCTGACCCACAACGACGCATTCGCAAAGTAAGTTAATAAAAAGCGGCGGCAAGCCTTGAGTGGTTTGCCGCCGCTTTTTGTTTGGTTATGACTCTTTTTCGTCTTTGTTTTTCATCTGCTTTTCAATCGACTCGCGCCATTTGCGTGTCTTTATCATCTGAGCGCGTCTGCTCCAGATGATATAAATGAGCACCGGAGCGATAACAGTCGCCGCAACCTCATACTCGCTGTTATATCCGAAGATAAACAGGTACACCAAAGCCGCAGTTGCGATAACATCAAAAATAATGCCGATAACAAGATCCATAATTTTCTCCTTTTGCTGTAATTTTTATTTCATTTTATCATGTTCCGTTTTTTGTCAAGCGCTTTTTCAATAGCGAACTTTATTTTGACAAAAAATAACATTTTGCTCATTGCAAAATTTGGCAATATGCCGTATAATAACTTTGCAGAGTCCGTTTTTTGGTACACGAAATATTTTATAATATATCCGTAAATCAAATCGGAGGATACAAAAATGGCTAAAAAATCAAACCAGAAAATAAAGCTGCTCTATCTGATGAAGATCCTGCTCGAAAACACGGACGACGAGCACGGGATGACGCTCGCCGAGATATCGGATGCGCTGGGCGAATACGGCATCGACGCGGAGCGCAAGACGATCTACAACGACATTGAAGTGCTCTGCCTGTTCGGGCTCGACATCGAAAAGAGAAAAGGCAAAAGCGTGACTTATCATGTCATCAGCCGCGAATTCGAGCTGCCGGAGCTGAAGCTTCTTGTCGACGCGGTTCAGTCCTCGCGCTTTATCACGCACAAGAAGAGCAACGAGCTGATAAAGAAAATCGAGGGCTTTGCGAGCCGATATGAGGCGCAGGAACTGCAGAGGCAGGTCTTTGTCTCGAACCGCATCAAGGCAATGAACGAGAGCATCTACTACGCCGTCGACTACATACACACGCGATAAACCGCGACGCGAAGATAGCGTTTCAATACTTCACCTGGGACGAGCACAAGCAGAAGAAGCTGCGCCACGACGGCAAAATATATCTCATCAGCCCGTGGGCGCTGACCTGGGATGATGAAAATTATTACATGATAGGCTACGACTCGGACGAGAACAAGATAAAGCACTACCGGGTCGACAAAATGACAAAAATTCAGCCGACCGAAGAAAAGCGCGACGGCGCGGAGTTCTTCGCCGATTTCGATATGGCACTCTATTCAAAGCAGACCTTCGGAATGTACGGCGGACGCGAGGAGACGGTCACGCTCCGCTGCGAAAACAAGCTCGCAAATGTCATGATAGACAAATTCGGATTCGACACTGCGTTTTCAAATATCACCGACACGCACTTTGACATGCGCGTAAAAGTGTTTGTGAGCCCCGTGTTCCTGACATGGATAATGAACTTCGGCGCGGATGTGACAGTCCTCTCCCCCGAGAGTGTAAAAGACGAGCTCACAGCCCTCGCGTCGGATGTGCTCGCACAGTATAAATAAACAGAACAAATAAAACAGCAAATCCTATCAACGGCTTTCGTGGGTAGGATTTTTTCATTTCGACATGAGATAGTGATGTGTTGATAAGTTGTAGGGCGCGGGTGTGGGTATCGGATATAGACAGTCGTATCAATATTGCGAATTATCACAATGATGTAAGAACAGATATTATCCGCCCACGGAGTTTGCACAATTTTATTGATAAGCACCTTGTAGGGTGCGGCGACTCGACGCACCGCTGCCGCGACAGCGGCACGGGATCTTTGCAAAAACTTATTTTACGGATCATAGGCGGAACTTCGTTCGCCTGCTTTAAAAATCTATAATAGTGGCAAGTGGCTAAAGGATTGCTTTACTTGCATCATCTCCAAAAAACACCGTGACGCTCACGCATCAAAGGGTCGTCGAGGTCACCGACCCCTACAAGCCGCTCAACGAGGCCTCGAAATACATAACTCGCGACTCCCAGTCGGCGGCGCTTCGGTGATGCTACCCGCCTTTCCCAGATAGATTTCGGATACTGCGGCGCGGCTATTAGAAGCCTGATTATAAAAATTGTTTGAGTCGCTTGTTTTTACTTTGCTATGGCTCGAGTAATAGACAAATCCCTATTCGCCATTCTACTTGTCATCGCCAAGAAACAAAGCCGTTGCAAATGCCGCCAATTACAAGGCTTTTGAGATTTACTGTCCGTTTTTTTGACACACCTGCCGTGATAGAATAGAATCAGAAAATAAGGAACGGAGAGATACATATGAAATTCAAGATAGGTTTTACCGCTGAGAAAGAGACGGAGAAGAAAGCTCCCGAGACCGAGACAAAAGCTCCCGAAGAGGCTCCCGCGAGGGAATCACTCGTAAGGGTCTATTTCCCGCAGCGCGGCTTCGACTGCACATATTATAACAATCTTTTCGACCTACATGTCGGCGACCTCGTCTATGTTGACGGCAAGCTCGAGGGCAAGCGCGGCAAGGTCATCGATGTGTCATACACATTCAAGATAAAGCTGTCCGACTACAAAAGAATAATCGCAAAAATCGACACGGATATCTCCGGCGAGTTCTGCTATGTCGGCGACGAACTGTTCTCTTTTGACAAAAATACCGTGCCGTTCGGAAAGATACTCCCCTACTTCAAAGCTCCCGCCAAGCCCGATGAGGAATATGCGAGCGCGAAGGAAAACAAGTTCTATAGCCTCGACGATCTCGAGGGCATGGGAGCATACGAGCACACGATAATGGTAGGCAAATCCGACTTCAACTGCGGCGAGGTTCTGTATCTCAGCGTTGAAGACGGCAAGGGGCACGCGATAGTCGGCACGGACGAGCTGCACGAAGTTGAATTTGACTACAAGAACGGCATGATTGCAAACATCACCTGCGACTGCTGGGCGTGCGGCATCTGCAAGCACGGTGTGGCGGCTGTTTTCGCGCTGAAATCAGCGCTCGAAAAAATCGAGAAGCATTTCCCGGAAAAATTTGAAGTAAGCGGGTATTTTGCCGTTATGTCGAAGAACACATTTATGAATGTCATCGCCTCGCTCGGTGACGACAGCGTCGGAAGTTTTGTTATAAAGAAGAACTAAGCTTTTGGTTTTTGCATCACTTTCGACAAAAATCGCATCGTTTTTGCAGTTAAGTTGACAATTTTCTCTAAAAAATGTATGTTGAAACAAACAAAATACGGGAAGTGAGACAATGGAGCCTAAGGCTTTCAGCAGTTATCACAAAGTCGCCCTCCCCACGGAGGGCGTGGATTGAAATATATCGCGCCCCCGTTGACATCTTCGGGCAGCGGTGGTCGCCCTCCCCACTGTCATTTACATCTTACACCGCCGTCGGAAATTATCAATAGAATTTTGTCTTGGGCTTATCCACTGTCCGATATATTGTCCTTTGCTCATAATATTTTGCCAAACGCTTGACTTCGCGTTTGCGGCTATGCTATATTCTGAACGGAAAGGGCGAACGCATGAGGCGTCTTGGACGTAGACTGCGGGTCTTCGGACATGTTCAGTACTTGTGAGACCCTTTCTTTGCGGAAGGGGCGAACGCATGAGGCGTCTTGGGCGTAAGCTGCGGGTGAAACATGTTCAGCACTTGCGAGACCCCTTTTGCGGAAGGGGCGAACGCATGGGGCGTCAGGGACGTAAGCTGCGGGTTGATACATGTTCAGCACTTGCGAGACCCCTTCTTTTTTTGATAAATATAACCGCCAAGCGAAAGCAAGGCGGTTTTGTCATATTAACAGCATCAGGAATTAATGAATTCGTAAATATCTTTTGCTGCGATCACTTTATATTTCCCGGTAAACACATGAGACTGATCGTTATATATTATCATCCGGCAATGATTCTTATCAATGCTGTTATAATAGTCACAAAGCTCTATTGAGTATTTATCCGGCACCACCTTGTCGCTATCACCCTGAAGAAGCAAGACGGGATTTTTATATCCGTTTACATCATATTCAGCACCGATCTCATAAGCCTGTTCGTTAAGGAATATAGCCGGATACTGCAATATTATACCCTTTATATCGTCTGTATGAGTAACCGCACAGGTTGCAACGGTAACCCCTCCCATGCTGCTTCCAAGCAAATAAATATTATCTTTATCGACAAAATCCTCAGACTTGATTTTCTCTATTACCGCATTCAGATCTTCAACCTGCAAAAGCACTTTCTTCATATAAGCGCCATTGTCGCTCATATCAGTTCCTTTAAGCCATATCGTCACTCCTTAAATTCAATTGTATATAAATCGAATGTGCCTTTACCCGAAAAGTTAATTGACAGCGTTTGACTGTTCGCGTCATGAACCTTATATTGCATAATTATTTTGCTTCTGCCGCATGGGGTTATCGCCGCAGACGCTATTGGAATACGGTTGGCGAAAACAACGATTTTTCCGTCAGCGTGCGAATCAATATCAAGGATAATCTCGCCGGTATCACTTACGAAGTCAAACCATTTGTAACAGACAGCGGTTCTGCGGTCAATATCCGCAATATATCTTTCGCCGCGGCAATCGGTGATTTTCGGAATATTTCCGTTATATCGCCTGTTGGATATATGCGGCATTCTGCCGTTTGTTATATTGCAAGCAATAACTGCCGGATATATCCCGCTCGCCGACAAAGGCTTTGCTTCAAGTCCGCTGCTGCTGATTTCAACCTGATCTATGCTCCCGTCCGCGTTGATTTTTATCGGCTCGGCGCACGCCTGCCTGCTGTAATCGCTCGCGTGGGTCAATCTGTGATAAAAAACATACCAACGTCCGTTTATGCACTCTATGCTGCCGTGCGTTGTACCCGTCGCATTGAGGCGGTCTTTTTCCCTGCGCCCGCCCAAGCCGACGTCGCCGGTCGAAACAATCGTTCCGCCGTATTCAAAATCCGCGTCAGGCTTCCGGCTCACGGCATAGCAGAGTTCATGATTCTTCTGAGAGGAATATATAAAATAATATTTTCCGTTTATTTTACGAATGGACGAGCCCTCAAAAAAGGCGTGACTTTCAAAGGAAGTCCCCTTTGTCTTTTCCGGGATTATCCTCACCGCCGCCGTCTTGACCGTCTGCATATCGTCGCAGAGAGTCACCGTATTCGCGCCCCATATCCCCGGCTCCGAGGTTATCTCGGCCTTGCTTTTGCCGTAAATTTTCTCAAAAATCGGCGATGCGGCTTTTCTCGCAAAGCGCGGCAGGCACATACCCTTGGGCATAGAGGTTCCGTAATAGAGACGTATCACTCCGCCGTCATTTATAACCGCAGGGTCGAAGCAGACGAATTTGTCAAACGGCGAGCCGTCGCGGTTTTTCACATAGCCGAGATATTCGTATTTTCCGTCCGGCTTATCGCATACTGCGACGCTGACGGGACCGTTATATCCGCCGCTTCCCTTTTCTCCGGCAAGGCAGTAGTAGAGATAATATTTTCCGTCGTTGCCGCGGACAACATCGGGTGCATACATATACGGTCTTTCGTTTGTGTAAAGTGCATCCTGTTTGGAGCAATAATTTATGCCATTGCTGCTCCAGTTACTCAGATCGTCTATCGGCGCGGAAAAGAATTCATAATCAAGCTCACAAAAAGTATTGCCGCCTTCTCTGTCGTGGCTTCCGAACAGATATACCCTGCCGTCAAAAACGTGCGGCTCGCCGTCGGGAATATATTTGTCGAGCGGCAAGATCGGATTATAAGCATATTTCTTCATACTTTATTCACCCCACAAGTTTCTTGTATAACTTAATTATACAAACACCGAGTCCGATTAACAATCATCAGTTTGGATATTAATTGATATAAAACCAACACTCATGTCATATAACGATTTGATAATGCAATTAATTTTATCTGCCGCTTGATATCTCGTTCCTCTGGAAAGCGTGCTATTTCGTCTGTCGTCCATGATTTTTGTAAAAGTTTCATATAATTATGTATATAAATTCTATCTTTATGTCGAATTTGTATTGCTTTTTGGGTTTTGTTCCCGTATAATGGAGCTTGTCTGATACGACAGAATATCTGAAAGGTGCCGAATTATGAACACCGTGATAATAATTCTGCTTGTTGTGCTCGCGATAGCCGTTGTGCTGCTGTTCGCGATATGCGGCTTCCTGTTCAATCAGGTAATATGGTATAAGCCGATAAAGCTGCCCGCCGCAAAAAGCGAGGTTGAGGATGACTTTGCAAAAGATCACAGAAAAGCCGAAGAAGAGTTCGGGAAAATGCCGTTCGAAAAGCTCACGCTTACGGCATCGAACGGCGAAAAAATATATGCGCGCCTGCTCCTGCCCGAGAAGAGCAACGGGCGCATGATAATCGCCTGCCACGGGGCGCACAGCTCAGGGATATGCGAATTCTGCTTTTCCGCACCGTACTTTCACCGCATGGGTTATACAATTCTGATGCCAGAGCACCGCGGCTGCGGCGAGAGCGAGGGAAATTTCTTAGGCTACGGCACGCACGAATCAAAGGACACTTTTCTTTGGATAGACTGCGCCCGCAAACGATTCCCGGAGCTCGACATATTCCTGCTCGGCGTGTCGATGGGCGGCGCGACGGTTCTAATGATGAGCGACAAAATAACCGACCCGACGGTCAAGGGAATCATCGCGGACTGCTCCTACACGAGCGCATGGGATGAATTCGCCTATCAGCTCAAAAATCCGTTCGGGCTCCCGGCGTTTCCCCTGCTATATATATTCGACCTGTATTGCCGCATAATCTGCAAATACAGCCTACGCGACGCATCGCCGATAAAAGCCGTTCGCGGCGCGAAAGTGCCGATACTATTTATTCACGGCGCAAAAGATGCGCTCGTGCCCGTAAAGATGCAGAAAGAGCTGTTTGACGCGTGCCCGACCCAAAAAGAAATGCTGACGGTCGAAAATGCGGTTCACGCGCAGAGCTACTATACCGACCCGCGCGCTTATGAGGCGGCGGCGGAAAAATTCATAAACGAATGCGAAAACACTGAAAATACATCTGCGCTTTCCGCGCCCGGAGGAGGAAAACAAATTGGCTAACAATGAAAGGCTGAAAGAAAAACGATACGTCGGAGTAAAAGAAACGGTTATCTACGGCGTAGCAAACGGCGGTCAGGTCATCGGATACAACATGGTCCGCATGCAGCTGACATTCTTCCTTGTGACCGTGTTCGGCATACCGAGCACAGCGGTCGCAACGATGATAACCGTCATGGGCATTTGGGATGCACTCAACGACCCGATGATGGGAACGATAGTTGACAAGACCCGCACGAATCTCGGAAAACTGCGTCCCTATCTGCTCTTCGTCCCGATACCGCTCGGCATAGCGACTGTCGTGTTCTTCGGCGGCGCGGAATTCCTCGCGGGAGTTCAGTCGACGACGCTCAAGATAATCTACATGTGCGTCACATATTTCATCTGGGAGTTCTTCTATACGATAGGCGACATTCCGTTCTGGGGTCTGTCCGCCGCGATATCCCCGAACCCCGTTGACAGATCGAACGCCATAACCTCGGCGCGCTTCCTCTCCGGCATAATCGGCGGACTTTCTACGCCCGTTATATCCCTGCTCATCGACCTGAGCAACAAGGGTGTTATCGGAATCAATATGCGCCAGCTCTTCCTTGTCATGGGTATTGTCGCTGGCACTGTCGGCATGGGACTCTTCTTGCTCTCCGGCATCTTCTGCCGCGAGCGCGTGGTTCAGAATTCCGACGAGCCGAAGGTTCTCGACTGCTTCAGATTCCTTTTCAAGAACAAACCCCTGCTTCTCATAGTCTGCTCCAACATTCTCGCGACGGTCGGCGGAGTCACGGACACATTCGCGCAGTATTTCTACATATTCTCCCTCGGCGCGGCGAGCTGGGGCACGATAATCGGAATCCCCGGAGTTATTTCCGGATTTTTGACTTATCTGCTGCTGCCCGCTCTCGAGAGAAGATGGACGTCGAAGCAGATAGTCGTTCGCACAACTATTCTCAAGGCACTCGTCGGTACGACCACCTTCCTAATCGGCATGAAATTCTACCGCAACCCGGCGGTCATTGTCCCGCTGCTTATGATTCAGGGCTTCATCTTCAGCTCGCTGACGAGCATAAACATGGTCGTCCCCACAAAGATGATAGGCGACACTGTCGACTACATGGAGTGGAAGACGGGCGGGCATGGCGTTCTCGCTGCTGACCTTCATCAGCAAGCTCACGGGCTCGCTCTGCACGGCTATCGCAACGGCCATAATCCCAGTCATCGGCCTTGTCACCGTTCAGCTCGCGGACAACTCGCTTCAGCTTGTTGAAAACCCGCAGATAAACACCCGTTTCTGGCTCTGGGCTCTGGTCACCATACTCCCGCCCGTGGCGTCGCTCATCTCGCTCATACCCTACAGATTCTATGACCTCGAGGGCAAGAAGCTCAAGGACATTCAGGAAGAGATGATTGCTCGCCGCGAGCTCAACTCGAAGACGATATCCAAGTCGGAAGGAGAGATATAAATGGAACGCAAATGCCCGAAATGCGGCGGTAAGCTCGGAATATTCGACTTAAAGCCCAACTGCCCCCACTGCGGATGCAGTATCATGTACTACGACATGGACAAACGCCTCGAAGAGGACTCGATAAAAGCCGAGGCGGAATGGCAAAAGCTCGATGAAATACTCGACAAGATAACTCCCGCGTTCATCAAGAAAAAGAGAGCCGCGAGAGAAGAAAAAGAGAAAAACGAAAAGGATTCAAGCGAAAAATAATCCTAAAGCAGGCGCGCCCGCAGTTATTCTGCGGGCGTATCGCTTTTTGTGGGAATTTGCAACAAATTTTAGTAAAACTGTGGTAATTTCTGCAGCAATATGTTAAAATCCGATAAGAACGATGATTTAAGGAGAGGGTATTATGCTTCGCAGACAGATGCAGCTTGATTTTTCCGGAATAAAGACATATTCAGCCGAGGCTCGCCACAATCTCGTCACCATAGACAACATGATGACTCCCGGCGTCACCCCGCACGAGGAATACAAATACGAAGGCTTTGATGAGCTTGTTGAGAGGATAGTCAAGGCGCGCAAGAACGGTCATCCCGTCATATGGAGTATGGGCGCGCACGTTGTCAAAAACCGCCTTTCACGCTATGTCATAGAGCTGATGAAAATGGGCGTTATCACGCACATCGCCGCAAACGGCGCAACAAGCATACACGACTTTGAGCTCGCGTATCTCGGCGGCACATCCGAAGATGTGCCGACCGCGATTGAGGACGGCTCATTCGGAATGTGGGAACAGACGGGAGCATGGATGAACGAGGCTATTCAACGCGGCGCGAAGCTCAACATCGGCTACGGCGAGGCGCTCGGCGAATATATAGACATGCACCCCGAGAAGTTCCCGAACCGCGAGGACTGCATACTCTGGAACGCATATAAACTGGACATTCCCGCGACCTATCACATAGCGCTCGGCACGGATATCATCCACCAGCACCCCACCTGCGACATGGAGGCTATCGGCAAATGCTCGGGCATTGATTTCAAGAAGATGGCTTACAGCGTGTCCCAGCTTGACGGCGGCGTTTTTCTCAACTTCGGCTCTGCCGTTATCGGTCCCGAGGTGTTCCTCAAGACTCTTTCAATAGTGCGCAACCTCGGCTATCCCACGTTCAACATAACCACGGCGAACTTCGACCTCGTGCGCCTGGGCAACTTCCGCTGCAAGATAGGCTACGAGGATCCGAACTATTATTACCGCCCCCGCAAGAATATCGTCAACCGCCCGACCTGCCGCGGCGGTTGGGGCTGGCACTTTGAGGGCGACCATCAGATAACCATACCCACGCTCTATGACAAGCTCAAAGAGCAGCTTTGATTTGAGGTAAGATATGCTTTCAAAAGAACAGGTCAAAAAAATATGCGCCGGCATAAAAAATGCGCGCATAGGCATAATCGGCGACTTCTGCGTTGATATCTACTGGCACGCGGACATGACGAAATCCGAGCTCTCACGCGAGACTCCGCACTATCCCCTGCCGATAGTCGGTGAGAGAGTCTATCTCGGTGCGGGCGGAAATGTTGCGTCGAACCTTGCGGCACTCTCCCTAAAAGAGCTTATTCCGATATCTCTTATCGGCGGCGACTGGCGCGGCATGCTCATGGAAGATATATTCCAAAAGAGCGGCATGAACAGGGATTTTGTCATCAAAGTACCCGGCCGCTTCACCAACGCATACTGCAAGCCGATGCGAAAGGGCATATCGGAGCTTGAATATGAAGATCCGCGTCTCGACTTCGACAACTACGAGCCGATATCAAAAGAGACCGAGGACAAGGTGATTGAAAATCTCAGAAAGATCTCCGGAAATATCGACGTGCTGTGCGTTGCGGATCAGTTCAGATTCGGCATAATCACAAAGCGCGTGCGCTATGAGATAATTGCACTTGCAAAATCGGGGCTCACCGTCATTGCGGACAGCCGATACAACATCGGTGAATACACCGACTGCATATTGAAGCCCAACGAGGTCGAGTGCTGGCGCGCAGTGTATAACAACGAGGGCTACATAGACGCGGGATATGACGAATTTATTGAAGCGGCGCAGCTGCTCGCGAAAAAGAACCGCTCGACCGTGTTCTGCACGCTCGGAAAGCGCGGTTCGATAGTCACCGACGGCGACAGGACGGAGAAAGCGGACGCGGTGCTGTTCGACGGCGAAGTTGACATCTGTGGCGCGGGCGACACCTCGCTCTCCGCATTTTCTGCGGCAATCGCCGCAAAGACCGAGCTCAAAACGGCGGCTCAGTTTGCGGGGCTCGCGTCCGGCGTGACGGTCAGGAAAATCGGCGTCACGGGCACGGCATCGCCCGAGGAAATAGAAGCGCTCGCACAGTAAAAAATAAAACTAAGAGGCACAGGAATGAGTTTTTCAATTGAAACGATAAAAGAATACAGCGGCAGGGGCTTCAAATGCGCGCTGTTCGATTTTGACGGCACGATAAGCCTTATACGCGAGGGCTGGCAGAAAGTGATGATTCCGTATTTCTGCGAGGTCATCGAAGCTCTCGGCACAAATGAAAATAAAGACGGAATATGTGAAGAGGTCACGGAATTCGTCGACCGACTGACCGGCAAGCAGACAATATTCCAGTGCATCGCGCTCAACGAGGCAGTTGTTCGCCGCGGCGGAGAGCACGTTGACCCGGGCGAATACAAAAAAGAATATCTGCGCAGACTCGAAACGCGGATAGCCGACAGAAAAAATGGGCTCGAAAGCGGCTGTCTCTCCCCCGCCGATCTCGCGGTCAGAGGGTCAGTTGAGTTCATAAAAGCGCTGAGGAACGCCGGGATAAGATGCTTCCTCGCGAGCGGCACGGACGAAGAGGATGTCATATATGAGGCGTCCTTAATCGGAGTCAAAAATCTTTTCGACGGCGGCATTCACGGCGCGAAGGACGCGCTGCTCGACTGCTCGAAAGAGGCAGTTATAAAGAACATGATTGAAGAGCAGAAGCTCGACCCGGAAGAGCTTGTCACATTCGGCGACGGATTTGTTGAGATAGAGCTCACGGCAAAACTCGGCGGATACGCAGTCGGCGTGGCAACAAACGAAAAGACAGGCGACGGAATAGACGAAAAGAAACGGGCAAGGCTCATGTTGGCGGGCGCCGATATGATAATCCCGCACTTCGAGTGCACCGACGCGATACTCAAAGCACTGCACATATAAACACAAAAAAACAGGCGTTCTGCGGCAAAACCGTAAAACGCCTGTTTTTTTATAATTCTATCCAATCCTTTGTGTCGTTGTCATACTCATACAGCACCTTGTTCTGCTCATCGTATGCGAGCAGGACATCGTCGCTGCCTTCAAAAGTTATTTTATAGGTCTTGCACTTGACTCCGTTCACGGTCGCGGTCTTGCCCGTTGATGAAAATCCGTCACCCAAATCGGCATATGCGCGGAATTTCGGAACCCCGAGCATTCTTATCGCGTCAAAATCGACCTGAAATTCCGTAGTCTTTGACGCAGTATTTGAAGAACCGGAAGCCCGGCGGGTCGTTTCCGCGCCGCGTGCGGAGGTCGCCTTTGTTGTCTCCGCCTGCGTGGTCGGCTCGGTGGTCGACTCCGTCGTCTGCTCCTCGGTCGTCGTTTCGGGGGCAGTCATCGTTTCCGGCTCGCGCGCCACTTTAGCGCACCCGGCAAGAGAGATTGCAGCAAGAAACAGAGTGAAGGCAGACATGATAATTTTTCTGTTTGATTTCATTATTTTTCAGCTCCGTAAGTATATTTCAGACATTTTCGCGCCGCTTTATCCGCGCGCCGTCAAATTCATAAACCTCGTCGCAGAGGGTCGAGATATCACCCTCGTTGTGCGAGACTATGAGCATAGTTTTTCTGCTCGCTTTAAAGCTCAGGAAGAGCTTTCGCATCTCCTCGACTGCATCCTTGTCGAGCGCGTTCATCGGCTCGTCGAGAATCAATAATTGCTGATTTTCCATTATCGCCTGCGCTATGCCGAGGCGCTGTTTCATGCCGAGCGAATATTTGCCGACACGCAGCTTTGACGACGGGTCAAGACCGACTGTTTTCATGGCGGACTCTATCTGCTCTTTGCCAATCTTGCCGCGTATTGAGGCGAGATATTCAAGGTTTTTCATGCCGCTGTAATTGGGCAGAAAGCCGGGCGCTTCAATTATAATTCCCGTGTTCTCCGGGAAGTCCGCGTCTTTGCCTATCACCTTGCCGTTGACAGTGACCGTGCCGCTGTCGGGCTTCATGAATCCGCAAATGAGCTTTAAAAGTACAGTCTTGCCGCTGCCGTTGTCGCCGACGATGCCATATATCCCGCCCTCTTGCAGCCGCATATTGACATCTTCGAGAACCGTTTTTCCTTTGAAGCTTTTTGTCAGTTTATCTATAACTATAACATCAGTCAAAATAATGTCCTCCTTTCAATGCCCTTCTCTTCACTGCGCCGGAGCAGAAAAAGACAAGGATTATCACCGCCGCGTCTGCAAAGAGCACTGCCGCAACCGTTTTGGCATCGGTCAGCTGTTTTGCCATACCGTATGCGCCGAGCATGGCGAAGCTGAAGCTTTTCAGCTTTCCGCATATTAGCCCCGTTGTGCCGACAACCGCGATGACGATTGCCGCCGCAGGCTTCTGCCCGAGAAGAAAACGCAGAAGGCACAGCACGCACATTGACGCGCCGAGCGCGAGCGGATATGCCGCCATGCGCATAAGCTCAAAGGCGGAAAGCGTTCCGACTTTTTCCGCCGCCGCTGCGCAGACAGCTATGCCGATAAGGCAATAGAGCACGCACCAGAGAAGCGCGGACGAAACGGTTTTTATCCACCATTTGAAAAAGCTCTTCGAGCGTGGCAGGACGAAATACGGCATTGCCTCGGAATCGAGGACCGAGCCCGCCATACCGAGAAAGAGTCCCGCAAAAAATGTTCCGAAATAGCGGAAGAAGCCGAAGAGATCAAACTGCCCGCTGTGTTCAACGCCGCCGACGGCTTCTGTGAAAACAGAGAAAAATGTTTCCCGCTCGCCGCCGAAAGACGAGAGCACGCAGACCGCCCATATGAGCAGAGACACGGCGAGATACGGCAGCATATTGAAAAGCCGATGCCGCAATCCCGCAAAAAAAGTTATCTTCATATTCGAGTCCCCACTGTTATTTTGAGATCGACATGCCGAACGGCGCGAAGAATGCACGCGACAATAATCGCCGCGAGCAGGCAGAAATACGCGCACGAAAAGCCGAACGACGGCAGACCGGCATCTTCCGAGAAACCGTGATTTGAAAAGACGGAAATAAAAAACGGGAGGTACTTGAACCGTATCAGATATGAAATGATATGCTGAGCCGAGAGCACGGCGAAGCCCAGCACACGGCTGCCGCTTAGATTTATCAAAAACAGAAGCGAGCCGCAGAAAAAGCCGTAGCCGAGATTCAGCGCCAGGGCATAGAATGCCGCGAGATACGGCGTAACAGCCGGCATGAAAAACTTCGGGTCGACTGTGATATGATAAGACGAAGCCGCCGCATCACGCATGACGAGCTCATAAAACGGCGCGCTCCACACATTGCCCGCAAAGGCATTGGGCGAAAAGAATATCACGGTCACCGCGAGCGAAAATATATAATACACGGCGCAGGAGAGCAGGATATACATGAGCTTTCCGACTACCCACTGCACCCGCGAACAGCGCACGAGCGAATACATCGCGCTCTGCTCGGTAAAAGGCGCGTCGGCGAACAGTAGTATAAGCCCGAGAAACATCAATGTCGCGATATGGAGCGTTGAGCTGTTATATATAAACGGCTCAAATATGTTAAGCGGATCTCCGCTCGCCCGGGCGAACTGCATAAGATTCACGGAATCGAGCAGCGAAGCGGCGGCGCAGACGAGAAAAGCCGTAATGGTTCGCGCACTGCCGAGCCATGTGCCGAACTGCCAGCGCATCACAGAGAGACACTGTTTCATTGCAGCAGCCTCCTTCGCGCAAAGAAGATGAACGCCGCGCAGCCGAGCACCAGAAGCATCGCCTGATACAAAAACAGAAAGCCGAACGACGGCAGGATATCGGGCAGGATAGTGTTGGTCGGGCTGAATTTTTCTTTTTGCAGCGCGCTCGCGATGAGATGCATCAGGAAGAACAGCACAAACGGACCGCAGAGAGCCACATATCTGTTGGGCACAGCAGCGGACAGAGCCGTGCCGATAACTCCCCACACGACGCCGAAGAGGAACGCGAGCAGGATTATAACTCCGACCAGGCCGAGCCCGCCCGCGACATTTTCAAACGGCTGCAATATGCTTTCGTCGATCGGAGTCTTCGAGTGTCCGTTCGGGACATACGGGTCGCAGAAAATGAGCATTATGAGCGCAAACACCGCAAGCGGCAGAGCGTTTGCCGCGCCGCCGCAGACAGCGTTTGAAAAAAGTCTTGAGAACATATATTTTCTGCGGCTCTTCGAGCGCACGAGCATAAAGCGCAGGTATCCGCTGTTATACTCATCGCAGAAACGGAACACGCCGGGCATAACGGTTATTATCGGCGTAAAGATAAGATATCCGCCGAGCACGAGGGATGAGAAGAAGAAATTGATATAATCCGCCTTGTTATCCCACCGCGCAAAATACAGAAAATACTGATACTGCGGCTCGACAAGCAGAACAAGTCCGAGCAGCAGGGATATCAACATCCCGGTTGAAAAAAGCTGACTTTTTACATCCTTTCTGAGCATAGGATCACCCCGCTCAGGGCTTTATTACAGTTGTGGGATCGACGCTTGCGCCGTCCTTCGTGGCTGAAATATTCAGGTGAGGACCGGTTCCGTATCTGCCGACAAAGCCGATACTGTCGCCGCGGGCGACAACATCGCCCACCTTAACGGAGAAATTTGCCGCGCTGTATTCAATGACATAGCCGTTGGCGCAGGTCAGCACGGCACACGGCGTTTTGCTTTCATCATCTTTGTTATATATCTTCGTAATTTTTCCGGTGGCGCAGGCAACAACCTTTGCACCGAAATCAGCTTTGATGCTTATGCGTTTATACTGAGTGCTGTACGGAGAGGAAAGCTGTGTATAACCGGGCACGGGCCAAATGAATCCGGCGGCGCTGACATTTGCATTTGACGCATCTGTTTTCTTTGTTGTCTTTTCCGTCTGCGCGGCGGTGCCTGCTTCTTTGGCAGTGTTTGCTTCCTCTGCAGCGGTTTCCGGTGCGCCGCTTTCGGGAACAATATCCTTCGCCGTGTTGTTCTCCCCAGTCTCTGCCTGCGCCCCTATTCCGGTCGGGTCGGCAGTTGTGCTCGGGTCTGTTTCGGGTTTGCCGCTGCAGGAACAGAGTCCCAGCATGAGTGCGATTGCGGCAGCGAGCGATACGAATCCTTTAGTGCGTTTCAACATTTTGTTTTCCTCCTTTTAGTTATTCGTATCTATTCGTAACGGCGTAAAATTCACCGGTTACGGCATTGATTATAATATCATTTTCATATTCGCCGTATTGCTCCAGTGTTGCGGTAGTAGCGATACAGAAACGCCAGCACGGGAACACGGTCGAATTATATGTTTCGGGGTCTTCGACCGACATATATTCAAAGCTTATCTCTTTTACTATAGAGTCTTTGACAAGTCCCGCGGCGGCAAGCTTCTTCTGCAAAACTGCGAGAACGCCGTCGAGCGTCATAACCTTGCTGTTTACGATTTTCGACTCGCCAAGCTCAAGCCTCGTGAGCCTTGCGTCAACAACACCCCTGTCGTCTATTGCGACGGTGCATCCTGTGCTGTCCGGCTCGCCGCTCGAAAGCGGTATTCCGTCGGCAACCTGGACATATTTATATTCATATCTGCCGCGTTTGGCACGGTTGCCTCGCTCGGTCAGAGGCTCAACGACCTGCGAAGAGACGAGCTCAAAATCGGTCATTCCGAGGCGGCTGAGAAGCTTATCCGACAGGCGGCGCGCATCGTCGGGAGAGATATTGCAGCCCTTTGCCCATCCGGGTTTCAAAGCAGTCGGATGATTTGACGCGCTCAGGACTTCGGACACGCCGAAATAAAATCCGCCCGGGAGCAGCCCGGCAGACGGATCGTCCTCCGCCGTTTTCTCCGCGCCGGGATTGAACATCGGATCGTCGCCGGAGAAGAACAGGTCTTCGAGCTCGAACAGGTCGAAGAAGCGGTACTGCGCGGAATATGTCCGTATATCTCCGGTTATCTTCGGCACTTTTATATCGGCGTCGATATGCACGGTTATGCCGCCGGATGAAATGTCGCGCTTGAGATGCTCGGTTTTTGAGAGAACGGGCGTCGTACCGCCCTGATTGTCGTTATCGGCGGGAGCGCTCACAAGGGACTCGACGAGCAAATCGTTCGAGCTTTTTGCGCGCAGGACATTTCCGTCCATGACAGACTCGGGCGTTTTTTGGCATGCCGCAAGCAGCAATATAGAAAAAGCAAGAAAAATCAAAGCAGATTTTTTCACAAAAAATATCCCCTTTCCCGCCGCCGAAAGCGGCTTTTAACAGGATAAAATTCGGGCGAAAAATCCCGACGAAAATAGCTTTTGGGAAGTCTTGACATTTTATATTATACACCGAGAAAATACATTTGTCAAATTTAGCATAATAGTGCATAGACCGAAAAGCTGCTGTCGCTGTCGATTTTGAAATCCACGCTGAATGCACTTTTTCTAACGACCAAAAACTCATGCATATCCGGGTGAGCGTGGCGTATCTCGAGATTGCGCAGAGTTATATTCCGGCAATCTTCAACGGCTATGTTAGTCACCTTGCCGTCGATAACAAAAATCGAATCTCCGCCGTCAAAAACAAGATCCGACACGCCGCTGAAATAGAACGGAACGGCGTTGAGATGCGGCGTTTCGTCGGGCGAAAACTCCTTTTCCCCGGCGGTGTTGGTGATAACGAGCATATATTCCTTGCAGCGCTTGCTGTCGATATAATAAGTGCCGCTGTCGAACACGGCGGTCTTCTCCCCGTCCTCGGCTTTCAAAGCCGAGATAAACTCTGCGAGCTTCTCCGAAATATCCTCATTCAGAACTATGCAGAAATCGGCGGCGTTAAATATTTTCATAGTTGTCCTACAAAAATTCACTGCTAATGAGTCTATTCTATCAGATTGCACGGCTAAGAAGCAAGGCGGAAAGACGAAAGAGCGTCCTCCTTTCGGAGAACGCTCTTTGATGCAATTCACTGTGCTATGCCGGGATATCTTCCAAAAGACTCTCAAGCGCATCTTTTACAAACCCGACCGACTCCTTGTGATACTGCGCCTGCAGGTCTTTGCGGAAGCACGAAATATCCGCATCGCCGCAAATGGCGTGAAGCTGTTGAACGGCGGCGTTTCTCACATAACAGTCCTCGGAGGATATGTATGATTTTATTTTATTCGCCGCATCGGCTTCACCCAATGCATACAGCGAACAAGCCAATATAGCTCCCGCCCGATCTGATTTTTCGTCTTTACAAGCAGACAGAAGCAGAGCGCGCACCTCGCTCTTATAAGCCGCCGGATTCATTGACGCGGTATCGTACAGTGACGAATACACATATCCGCGGACAAGTTCCGAGCTGTCGGCGATATGCTTTTCAAGTCCGTTTATCGCCTCGCGGCTGTCGGTTCCGCTCAGAGAATCACAGGCATTGACCCTCACGAGCTCATCCCGGTCATTCATAAGACGCAGCAAAATATCAATATATTCGCCGCGCGCACCGCCCAGCACCTGCGCGACCCTGTTGCGAATTTCGGGATTTCGATCGCGCGAGAGCCTTTCAAGTTCCGGGTATACGGAACTGTCGATATTTGTACCCTCAAGGTCGTTTAGAAAGTCTATCTTTTTGTCGGTTGCGGTTTGCATGGTTTAGAGCTCCTTATAATATTTCACACTGTCAGCGCACGGCCTGTGGTTTTGAGCGCGGATTTGTTGAGTTCATCGTTATCGAGCACGAGCTCGCCGTTGATAAACACTTTCTTTATGCCGAAAGACTTCGTCTGATCGGGCGTTGCGTTCTTCGTCTCGTCCTCATCGAACACGGTAAAATCGGCGAAATAGCCGGGCTTTACATATCCGCGGTCTTTGAGCATGAATCTGTCGGCGGTCGCGCCAGTCATGCGGCGGACGGTGTTGGGCAGAGTGTCGCCCGTACCTCTGAGAGAATCGCGCAGGAACTTCGGATAGCAGTCATAGATAGCCGGGTTCTGAACGCCGAAATCCTCGACCCAAGCATCGGTCATGTAGAGGCAGTTGGGGTTATGCTCGAACTCGCGGATTATCTCGGGAGTGCTGTACGGTCCCATATTGACCCTGCCTTTGAAGTCGCTCTCCTCGCAGAGCTGGAGATACATATCGAGATCCGATTTTCCGTTCTCCTTTGCTATCTCGTGGACGGTCTTGCCCTCATATTTCTCATATCCCGGACCGATATACGCTATCTGAATATCTTTGAAGCCGAAGCCGAGAAGTATGCTCGTCGCCTTGATTAGCACGCTGAGTTTGAGCTTGTTGAGCGGCTTTTTGCGCTCCTCTTTGCTCATTCCCTGATACCACACGGGGAGCACGACCGTTATGACGGACACGCCCAGAGTTTCATTATATATATCGAACATCGCGTCGACGCCGTTTTCGCGCAGGCTGTTCTGAATGGCGACGAACTCATCCTTGTCGCCGAACGACTGGCGGCCGACAAATATCGCGTGCGAATGCTGGAGCTTGAGGTTCGTACCCTTTGATATTTCAACGAGCTCATCCTCGGCTCTGAGCAGATGCGAACGTCCGAAAAGCGAATCGTAGGACATTGAGACTTTGCTCTCCGCCCTCGGATGGACGGTGAGCGGCTTATTATACTTACAGCAGAGCTTGACAACTTTTTTGAGCTCCTCTGTGTCGGCGTAGAGCCCCGGCTCATACATCAAGCCGAGTGAGACGCCCGCCGCGCCGTCGCGCAGGTTATCTTCGAGGATGCCGAGCATTTTCTCCTCCTCCTGCGCCGAGAGCTTTCTGTTTTCATATCCGGAAACAGACGCACGCGCCGAGCAATGACCCACGAGCGTTGCGATATTGCAGGGCATATTTCTGTCTATAGCGGCGTTGAATTCTTTTATAGAGCCGTATTTCCCGGTGGTGCCGTTGAAGAAGAAAAGACCGCCGCCTATCTTGTCTTTATAGGGCGTATCATCGTCAAAGCCGATGGCGGAAAGGCCGCAGTTTCCGGTCACGAATGTGGTTATGCCCTGGCGGATAAACGGCTCAAAATATTTGAGCGGTTCCGTCTTTATGGCGAACCAGTCATTGTGGGAATGGGGATCGATAAAGCCGGAGGCGAGCGACCTGCCCTCGAGGTCGATAACGCTGTCGGCACGGCTCTCGTCAACATCGCCCACTTCAATTATTCTGTCTCCCTCGAACAGAACGCTGCCGTTCACGGCGTCGCTGCCCGTTCCATCGTAGATCCTGCAGTTTTTAAGTAACGTTGCCATAAACTCCACCTCTTCCTTTATATTTGAATAAAAATAGCTTCGGAAATTCAGCCCTCTGCGGGCTTATAGTGGCTCACATTCGCGTTGATGAGCTTATCGTAATCGACAACATGGAACAGCGAGCCGTCCTCCATGGGATAAACGCAGACATCCTCCGCCTCGTTGTCATAGTTCGGGCAATATCTTGTGAACTCCACGCGAACCGAGCCGGTGTTCGGATCGACCGCGATTATCTGCTCCTGAGTGCTGTTCGCCGCGTCACAGGAGAGATAAAGCATGCCATTATAGACCGAGCCGCCCTGTATTCTGTCGAGCTTCTCTTCGAGCGGTATCGCGCGCAGGAAAGTCATTGTTTCGAGGTCATATTGAAGTATCTCGCCGACATTGTGGAACTGCGAGGTGTAGAGATATCCGTTTTCCCTGTCTATTGCACACCACGGGATGCCGTCGGTCAGATACTCGCTCGACATATCATAATATATCCCGGTATATTTGAGCGTTTTGCAGTCATAGAGCAGGATGAAATTATACAGATGCTTTCCGTCAACCTTGCCCTCGACAGGCGCGTATATATAGCCGTTAGCGCAGTCGATGCCGCCGATGTGATTGCTGCCGTATATCCACAGAGAAAACTGCTTTGCTTACAGCAAAACGGGCGAGACAATCGACGCAAAATGCCGTTTTCCGGGAATGAAGCGAAGATATATTCGCTCTCCCCAAGCGGAATGACGCAAAAAGCGCAGGTTCAGTTGCACTGCGGAAGAATTCATCTCGAAACAGTCCCCGGCGAAGTGCTTATAATTGATATTAATATATGAGATGTGCGTTTCAATAGATGTCTTGATTTTAATATTTGCAAATAAAATATTTATCCTTAACGAAAGAAGAAAGTTTATTTCTGATATCATCGGCACTTCCGACTTCGATTGTTGATTTATCAACAACTTGCGTATATACCGAGAAGTTTATTGAACAAGTAGGTCAATGCATCACTCTCCGACGGGAAACCCATGCAACAAAACTCCGTTCCTCTTTCCCTTTCCAGAACTTCCCAACGAAAATAGTTTTTTCTTATGCAATAACCGTCCCTCACATTGTTGTCAAAATTAAACAATACAATATCAGGATTTATTCCGTTCTCTATAAGCTGATCAACAAATTCCTGCCGCGTCATGTTGGCTCTCCTTTATATATCTGCGAGTTCATCATAACATGCAAAAATTATCAAGTCAACATTTCTTTGCCGCTAAGAGTAAAAATACATCTGCGTGTATCAGAGCTACTTATTCCCTTTGGCTGTATTTATGGAGGCGATAAGGATTCTTTTTATCTCGATACATCTATTAAGCATCGTTTTGTCGTCATAATATCCGCTCTCAATCAAAAATTTCATAATCAGCGAACTTTCTGCCATTTTTCCTCGCTCCTTTACCAAATGCTTTTCTACCGCATGTAGAAAAGCTACCTTACTTTTTCACTGTTCACTATTACTTTTAACCTTGCCAAAACTCCGAGCAAATCAGTGAAGAGTTAAAAGTGAAAAAGTAAAACTCCCGCGCTAATGCGCAGGAGTTTTGTCTATGGGCTACGAAAAAGATATTTTCGGCAGTTTTGCGTATGACTTCGAACTCTCGCAAAAACTTATATTCGGTTAATCATATATGCGACTTTTATTTTATTATTCGGGAATAAGAACATCCCCGCAGGAGATTACCACGTCAGAGGCGGAAATGGCACTGTCAATGGTATTCGATTCGTCAATTTCGCCTTCGTATGTTATCTGAACATTTTCTCCCACTCGGATAGCTCCGCTTTCTGCATAACGGGAGATGCGCAGATCATTCAGAAGGATTTTGTACGTGATTCCGTCATCGGGATTGGCGCAGAGAATGGAATCGTCTAACAGAATATACTCATCGGTTATCTCCGTAATCTTACCGACAATGGTATTCTGATACGGCTCATACTCTGCTTCGGTGGAATTCTCTTTTGCATATTTGATAATCTTACTGGCTGCATCTTCTCCGATATTGAAGAGGTATTGGTAATTAAAAGCGTTTGTCCACAGATAGCCGTCTTCCGTCACATACAGAGCAACTTTGTAAACACCAAGAGCTTCGGAAGTAATCGTAAAACTGAGGTAACTTCTGTCACCAGCCGTCCATGTTTGATCTTCAACGAAAGGGGCGTTCCTACATTCGGACAGAACTTCCCACACATAATCGTCACTGCTCAATGCAAAACGTTTGCTATCAGGAGTATTGTCTCCCTCAGAAAAGCGCTGAAGCTCCACGACCTCGGACAGATTTACGGCATCCATAAGCTCACCAAGGGTGTTCGGAGGAGCATACTCGTCATTTTGAAAGACATAATAACTGTCCTCCATCTTTACGGCTATAAACTGACTTTGAGCAATATCCTTCAATGCATATGCTTCAAACTCGGCAGAATATTTTTTTCCATTATTGACTTCATCATATCCAACCACAGTGTAGTTGCCAATACTCTCGCCAATCCATGTTTCTGATACCGCACGGCCTTTTCCATGATACTCAATACCGTCAATTTTGACATTCCTATATTTTTCATATACAGTCTGATACTCCCATGGCCATACAATTGCAGATTCGCTGGCTCGGATAGAAAAGTCCTTGTATCTGCCGTCGGTTCCCTCCGGTGTTACATTTTCCCGAAATAGCGATGGGAGGATTGCTGCCCCTGCAATTACAAGCACTGCAAAGCATGCTGCCAAGGAACCCCATTTTAACCAATGTTTCTTATTTTTCGTCTTGCACTTAGCTGCGCCGGCGACAAGATCGTCATCAATTTGCCCGATGGCATTTGCGATTCTCGGTGTTTTCATATTTCAACGCCCTCCTTAATCAAGTAATCTTTTAGCTTGTTTCGGGTGTAGAACAACATATTTTTGACCTTACTCTCAGTAAAAGAATAGCGCTTTGCAATCTCCCTTATAGAATCGAAATAAAAATACTTGCGGATGAAGACATTTCTGACATATTCCTCCTGACTGCGAAGAAACGTACTGATCAGCTCACCTACATCCTCGTCGCTCACATCGGGGGCATATCGTTCATCCGGCAATACTGCCGCAAGCTCGTCCAAGGATAAAATGATCTCCGCTGACCGTTTCTTTCGCTTCATAAACTCCAGTCGCTTCAAAGAGAGATTTCGTGCAATCTTGCAGATAAAGGGCATGAAATTGTGCGGTCTTGTAGGCGGAATGGTGTTCCACACACTCACATAAGTATCATTAACGCATTCCTCAGAATCTTCGTGATTATTTAGAATGTTATAGGCAATACTGTGGCAAAGTTTTCCGTACTTTGCATCCGTCTCCTTGATCGCCTGTTCATCTCTATAAAAATAGAGTTCTATGATTCTCAGATCATCCATGTTGTTCACCTCCCTCATTTGACCTAAAAGCGCTTTCACCTATTAAGTACGTTTTTTGAGGCGATGGTCTTATAATTAATAAAAAGTCGTGAATCTTTTTATCAAATAAAAATGATTGTTTTTCTAACTATATCATATTTCCACATTTCTTTCAATTCCTACAGAAAATGTCGTAAAATTGTTTTATAGAATTCAACATAATTCAACTTATAAATCTGCGGTCAATTGCAAAAAAGAAAAATGCAGCTTCAAAAAGCCGCATGAATACTGAATTCTATAAAAAACACCATTTAACTTAAGGGTGCAGATTTCAATGGTGTCTTCACGGAAGGACTTGAAGTTGCTTCGCAACCCCTTTTGACCGCTGCGCCATCCTCGCCTCGCTGCATCTGCCACCGGCAGCGCTCGGCGACGAAGCCCGGCACGCGCGTGCCTCAGACAAGTTTTGTCTAACAAAAAAGAAACAGTCACCAAAACGGTGACTGTTTCTTTTTGGCAGGGGCAGAAGGACTTGGTCTCGCCTGCCGGCTCGGTCGGTGCTTCTGCACTTCGTGCAGAGGTCTCCACCGGAGACCCGCACCCCTCGACACGCTCCGCGTGCCGAGTGTTCAAATTATTCAATCCGAGCCAAAACAAAAAGACACCCGCAGGTGTCTTTTTGTTTTGGCAGGGGCAGAAGGACTTGAACCCTCGGCACGCGGTTTTGGAGACCGCTGCTCTACCAACTGAGCTATACCCCTATATTTGTGAAGCGCCGAAGATCGGCGCTTCTTGGTGGGCCACCAGGGACTCGAACCCCGGACCATTCGGTTATGAGCCGAGTGCTCTAACCAACTGAGCTAGTGGCCCTTATGTGTCGCACTCCCGTGCGACAACAGCTATGATATCAAAAAACGAGCCGGTTGTCAACAATTTTTTTAAATTTTTCGTTATTTGCCGAGTATCTTTTCGCCGTCGAAGAAGAACACGCCGTAACCGTAGCCGGTGGGCTTGCCCTGCTGAAGTCTCTGCTTGAATGCGCGCCTTATAGAAGTATCCTCGGGCAGGTCATCAACGGGTCCGTTGCTGTATTTTCCGAACACGCGCCAGCCGTCGCTGAACTTCTCTCTGTCGGCGCTTCTGATTATATCAAAATCGTCCATGAAGCGAAGTATGTTGCTGTTTTTGGGCAGGAACTCCCTGTGCCCCTCATAGAGCAGCCACGAGCCGCACACGAACGCCATGGGCTCGCCGTCCTTGCCGCCGAAGAACTTGTATGCCTGCTTATATGAATCAAGTCTCTTCTCATCGGTCAACGGTCCTGCCGAGGGGATATGGAAGTTTATGACCGTGTCGCCACGTTTGAGGGTGTTGCCGCACTTCTCATAGTAATCGGCGTCAAAGTCCGCCTCCTCAAACTGGAATCTGCCGAGCCCGAAGCGGGTCATCTCGAAAAAGCCCCTGTACCAATGCGGGACGAAAGTGCCCCAGACCTCTTCGCAGTCCATGCACTCGCGAAGCTTCCAGCGCATATCCTCAATGCTCTTCCAGAATATCGCCTCGTCGATACCCTTTTCGGCATAGCGCTCGCGCAGCGCGGGGCACGCGCCGAGGAGCAGGCACATATTCATTGTATACTCATTTTCGCCGAGCTGTTCGCTGAGCGCCTTGAGTCTTTCGAGCACGCTGTCGAGGTTCTCGGGATGGGCGATGAACTCATCGACAAGGGCGTTGAAATCCGCGTTTTCGGACACTCTTTGGTGCAATCGCCGATAGTGTCTACAGCCTCCTGCGGGAAGCCGATACGCTCCATTATTTTTCTGCTTTCGTTTGCGCTGACTGTCATTTCCTTCACTCCGTCAAATCATATTTTTCACACTGCAAGGATATCACAATCGCGCCCGACGGTCAAGGGCTTATGTAAAAGACCGCCCCGAGGGACGGCCTTTTTGCATCACGAATACATATTGTTTGCGGACATATAGTCATATATTTTCTTGCCGTGCTCCTGCTCCTCGCGCTGGATGGAGTTGAGAACCGTTCTGAGCTGTTCGTTCTTGAACTCGAAGATACATGTGTCATAGAGCGCGGAGGCGTGCTTTTCTGTGGCGAGCAGGTCGGAACAGATATAGCAGTCGTTCTTCTTTTCCTGCGTTTCGCTGACCGAATAGGTCTGCTTGAAATCATTTTTCGGAGCCGCCTCCCCTGCTGCGGGCTGAGGAATCTCGCCGCTGTCGATCTTCGTGATGATATCAAGGTGCCTCTGCTCAACGCCGCCGAGATAGTTCAGAAGTTGACTGAGCTGCTCGTCATTTGCCGCCGCGGCATGCTGAGAATATTTCTCGACGCAGAGCTTCTCCTGTCCCTTGAGATCCTTGAGCAATTCCTTTTCTTTCTGTGTGAGCTGCATATATGCTTCTCCTTTCAATTTTGGCTTCGGAGATTAGTTTTCGGCGGCAGGGCAAATTTTATACACTCTCCGCCGATATTTTTCCGCGGCGTATCGGGCATAATAACAAAAAAACGAAAGGGCTGACAAAATGAGTAATGACAAAAAGATAGTTATAACCACGCGCGACAGAGTTCTCAGGGCGTGGCAGAACTCGACGGAGCTTGTGCGCGACTTTGAAAACTACGCGAAAGAAACTTCGGATGACAAAACAGCCGCAGAAATGTTTCAAAAATATGCGGTTGACGAGGGTCGGCACGCCGCCGAGCTGCTGAAGCTTCTGCATGATTATCAGGACAACGGTACGGTTTAAATCAACACTTTGCTCCCGGATGGTTCCCGTGTTCACAATTTATTTAAACGAGCTTTAAAATACGCTTAAAAATTAATGATAGGATTAAGAAAAAGATAAAGTTTTATCAATACAGCTTTATCAAAAAAATATCCGGGAGGGTAAAAATTATGTACAACAGATTCGTTCTCAATGAAACTTCATATCACGGCGCGGGCGCAGTCAAGGCGGTTGCCGAAGAGATAACCGCAAGAGGCTTCAAGAAAGCTTTCGTCGCATCCGACCCAGACCTCATCAAGTTCGGCGTATCGAAGAAAGTCACAGATGTTCTGGACGACGCGGGCATCGCATACGAGATGTTCAGCGAAATAAAGCCCAACCCGACTATTCAGAATGTTCAGTCCGGCGTAGCCGCATTTAAGGCAAGCGGCGCGGACTGCATCGTCGCTATCGGCGGCGGCTCCTCGATGGACACCGCAAAGGCTATCGGCATCATCATCAAGAACCCCGAGTTTGCCGACGTCAGAAGCCTTGAGGGCGTAGCCCCGACAAAGAACAAGTGCGTACCGATAATCGCAGTTCCCACCACTGCGGGCACGGCTGCCGAGGTCACGATAAACTATGTTATCACCGACGCCGAGAAGAACCGCAAGATGGTCTGCGTCGACGTTCACGACATCCCTGTCGTAGCCGTCGTCGATCCCGATATGATGTCCTCCATGCCCAAAGGACTGACCGCCGCAACAGGCATGGACGCTCTGACCCACGCTATCGAGGGCTACATCACCAAGGGCGCATGGGAGATGAGCGATATGTTCCATCTCAAGGCAATCGAAATCATCTCGAAGTCGCTTCGCGGCGCAGTTGACAACACCCCCGAGGGACGCGAGGGCATGGCTCTCGGTCAGTATGTCGCCGGCATGGGCTTCTCGAACGTCGGTCTGGGCATAGTCCACTCCATGGCTCACCCGCTCGGCGCTCTCTATGACACCCCGCACGGCGTAGCCAATGCCATCATTCTGCCGACCGTTATGGAATACAACGCCCCCGCAACCGGCGAGAAATACCGCGACATAGCCAAGGCTATGGGCGTTGAGGGCACGGAGAACATGAGCGTTGACGAGTACCGCAAGGCTGCCGTTGACGCTGTAAGACAGCTTGCAAAGGACGTCGGAATCCCCGCCGACCTCAAGGAAATCGTCAAGCCCGAGGATGTCGAGTTCCTTGCGCAGTCCGCATATGACGACGCCTGCCGCCCTGGCAACCCGCGCGACACGAGCGTTGCTGAGCTTGCAGAGCTCTACAGATCGCTGATGTAAAAAGAAATAAATAAATCCGCCGCCTTGTCCGAAATAAAAACCGGGCGAAGCGGCAGATTATTTACACTGTAAAAGGCGTTTAATAAATAAAAATAAAGGTCATAATCCGCGTTATTATCCGTGAATTATGACCTTTTTATTTTTGCTCTTCGGTCTGCGCTAAATGCGGCAGTCCCTACTTGTTAGCCTTTGTAGTTCATACCCAGCTCAATAGCTTCGACATTCTTGGGAACAAGATGCTGCTTTCTTGCGGGGACGACCTTGGCTATTGCCTTCGACATGGTGTCGAGATTGCAGAAGCCAGTCTGCTCCATGAGCTTGCCGATAAGAATGATGTTTGCAAGACCCTTGAGTCCGTGCTCCTCCGCCATCTGAGTGGCGGGGACGAGGCAGACGGTGATATCGTCTCTCTTGACCTCGCGCTCGACGAGCGTGCTGTCGAGGATGACTATTCCGCCGGGGACGACGCTGTCTATGAACTTGTCATACGACGGGCCGTTCATTGCGACGAACACATTCGGAGTGACAACGAGGGGCGAGCAGATGGGATCAGAGGAGATGCAGACGCTGCAGTTTGCCGTGCCGCCTCTCATCTCGGGGCCGTAGGACGGAAGCCAGGAAACTTCCTTGCCGTCGGTGAGTCCCGCATAGGCGATGACCTTGCCCATGAAAAGTATACCCTGACCGCCGAATCCGGCGAGAAGTGCGTTCATATCCTTCATTTTGCTTCCTCCTCTGCTGTCTTGTCCTTATAAACGCCGAGCGGATAATAAGGAAGCATATTCTCTCTGAGCCAGCCGAGCGCATCGACGGGCGAGAGTCCCCAGTTGGTGGGGCAAGCCGAGATAACTTCAACTATCGAGAAGCCCTTGCCGGCGATCTGAGTCTCGAAAGCCTTTTTGATAGCCTTCTTTGCTCTGTTTATGTTCTTGACGCAGTCAACCGAAACGCGCTCCGCATAGGCGGTGCCGTCGAGGGTGGAGAGCATCTCGCAGACTCTTACGGGATAGCCGGCGGTCTTAATATCTCTGCCGTAAGGCGTGGTCTGAGTGACCTGACCGGGCAGCGAGGTGGGAGCCATCTGGCCGCCTGTCATGCCGTAGATAGCGTTGTTGACGAAGATAACCGTGATATTCTCGCCGCGGGTCGCGGAGTGAACGGTCTCGGCGGTACCGATAGCGGCGAGGTCGCCGTCGCCCTGATAGGTGAACACAACGTCCTCGGGCTTTGCGCGCTTGACGCCCGTTGCTACAGCCGGGGCGCGTCCGTGGGGAGCCTCGATCATATCGCAGCCGAAATAATTATATGCCATAACGGCGCATCCGACGGGCGCGATGCCGACGGTCTTGCCCTCTATACCGAGCTCGTCAATGCACTCCGCAACAAGACGGTGGATTATACCGTGAGTGCAGCCGGGGCAATAATGGGTAGGCACATCAAGAAGCGCCTTGGGTCTCTGAAATACGATTGCCATTATTTTTCGCCTCCTGCAAGTTTTTTGATATTTTCAAGGACTTCGGCGGGGGTCGGGATTATTCCGCCCGTGCGTCCGAAGAATTCAACGGGTCTGCTGCAATCGATAGCGAGCTTAACGTCGTCGATCATCTGACCCATGCTCATCTCGACGCAGAGGAAAGCCTTTGCGTGCTCCGCAGCGTCGCGCATAGCCTGCTTCGGGAACGGCCAGAGGGTTATCGGGCGGATAAGTCCAGCCTTTATGCCCTGCTCTCTCGCTTCGCGGACAGCCGCCTTTGCGACACGCGCCGACGCGCCGTAAGCGACGACGACATAATCGGCATCGTCGACCATATAACTCTCACTCATGGGCTCCTTCTCTTCGATAACGGCATATCTTGCAAAGCGCTCTCTGACGAGGCGCTCGAGATCCGCCGCCTGGAGATAGAGGGAATTTACTATATTGTGCTTGCGTCCGCCGTTGTGGCCGCATGCCGCCCAGGGCTTCTCGACGCTCGAACCGCCGCTGCCCTCGCCTATTTCGACGGGCTCCATCATCTGACCGAGCATACCGTCGGCAAGAATCATCGCGGGCATACGATACTCGTCCGCCTTATCGAAGGCTCTGCCGACGAGATCGACCATCTCCTGAACGGAGCTGGGCGCAAAAACGAGAATATGTAAATCGCCGTGGCCGGGCGCTCTTGTCGCCTGCCAATAATCCGACTGCGAGGGCTGGATTCCGCCGAGTCCGGGGCCTCCGCGCTGGACATTGATAATGACAGCCGGAAGATCCGAGCCCGCCATGTATGAGATGCCCTCGGTCTTGAGGCTGATTCCGGGCGAGGACGACGAGGTCATCGCGCGGACGCCCGCCGAAGCTGCGCCGAGCACCATGTTAACGGCGGCGATTTCGCTCTCCGCCTGAAGATATGTACCGCCTATTTTAGGCATGACTTTTGACATATATGCCGCAAGCTCTGTCTGCGGGGTGATGGGATAACCGAAGAAGTGGCGGCGGCCGGGCCACATAGCGGCTTCTGCCAGAGCTTCGTTGCCTTTCATAAGAACTCTTTCTGACACTTTCAACACCTCTTCTTTCTTATCTCTCAACAGTTATTGCACAATCGGGACACATAATAGCGCACGCCGCACATCCGATGCACTCGTCGGGGTTTGTGACGCACGCAGGATGATAACCCTTTAGGTTCAGCTTATCCTTAGCAAGGCTGATAATATGCTTCGGACATGCCGTCGTGCAAAGCTCACAGCCCTTGCAGGTGTTTTCATTGATCGTGACTTTTGCCATATCTGTTCCTCCTAATCAAGAATACCGAACTTATATATCCGCCGCTTCGCCTCGGAAGCGGTATCGGTCAAAAAATTTTTACCACGGGAGCTTTACGAGCACATCGACGGGATAGAGATTGTCAATCTTTCCCTCGAGCTCGCCCGCGACGCTCTTGGCGCAGTTGTATATATCAGCGGCAGACCAGCAAGCTCAGCGGTTTTCTCGGCATAAGGGACGGACGAAAGAATGTCCTGTGCAGTCGTCTGCGCCCCCAAGTGCGAGTTGTTGACTAACCCAGTCGCTTTCAGACGGCACGCCGCCTCTATCTCCCCAAGCAGCCCGACTGCCTCATCGGGACTTGAAATAAATTTGCGGAATTTGTTGACGACGCAGAGCATATCATAGCCCGACTCGTTGAGCTGGCGCGAAAAGCGTCCGAGCGCGGTAGCGCCCGCATCGTCGCCGCCGACATCGACTATCACTCTGCCCATGCTCTCCTCAAAAATTGAGAACATCCTCGCCGTCAGCGCGGGTGCGTCGAGGGTAGTGCCCTCAAGATTCTGGGCAATAACATTGACTCCCGCCGCTTCAAGCTCGTCCTTGTAGTCCGCGGTGCGGAAATAGGGATTGACTATATCGAGATCGACGAGCGTTATCTTCTCGCCGCGCTTCGTCGCGTTGACTGCGAGGTTGAGCGCGAAATTCGTTTTTCCGCTGCCGTAATGACCGCAGACGAGCGTTATGCGTTTCATCGATCTGCCTCCCTTCGGTTATAAAAATAATTATACCACTCTTTGCCCCGCGGTACAATATATTTTCCGTCTGCGCGGATAGAAAAGATATTGCAGCGCGCGGCGCGTTTTGTGCAAAATTTATGCAAAAGCATACGCGCGGGGATAAAAATATCCGGCTCCTGCCAAACGGCAGAAACCGGATAGTGAAATCAAAACTGATTATTCAGCCTCGGTCTCCTCAGCCTCGTCCTCTGCGGCGGGCTCGAGCAGAGCTCTGATCGAAAGGCTGACGCGCTTCTTGTCGAAGTCGATGCCGATGATCTTCGCCTGAACCTTGTCGCCGACCTTGAGAACGTCGGAGGGCTTCTCGATGCGGCGATCCGCTATCTGAGAAATGTGGATAAGACCGTCAATGCCGGGGATAACTCTTGCGAATGCACCGAAATCGGTAAGGCTGACTATCTCAGCGTCGATAACGGTTCCCTCGGGATAGTTCTTGCGAAGGATCTCCCACGGATTGTCCTCGTCTTTTCTGTAGCCCAGAGAAATCTTTTTCTTCTCGGGATCAAGAGCCTTTATGTAGACATCGATAACGTCGCCGACCTTCAGGACATCCGACGGATGCTTGATGCGCTTCCAGGAAAGCTCGGAGATGTGAACCATTCCGTCCACGCCGCCGATGTCGACGAATGCACCGTAGTTGGTAAGAGACTTGACGGTGCCGGTATACTTCTGACCGACCTCAGCCTGTGCCCAGAAAGCTTCCTCAGCGGCCTTTCTCTCCTCCTTGAGGACGGCACGGATGGAGCCGACAGCTCTTCTCTTGTAGTTGTTGACCTCGATGATGCGGAACTTGACGTTCTTTCTCAGAAGGCTGTCAAGAGACTCGCTGCGCGATGCGGTTGCAAGAGAACCGGGGATGAAAACGCGAACGCCGTCGGTAACAGCGATAACGCCGCCCTTGACAACATCGGTGACAACGCCTTCGAAGACCTTATCGGTCTCAGCTGCGTCAGCGATATCGCGCCATGCCTGCATAGCGTCATAACGGCGCTTGGAAAGCATAACGGTGCCCTCTGCATCGTTGGTCTTCATGATGATAAGACCGATCTCGTCGCCTATCTTGAGCTCCTTCTTCGGGTCAGCGGCAGGATCTGCGCTGTACTCGTCCATGGGGACATAGCCGGCATGCTTTCTGCCGATGTCGACCTGGATCTCTGTGGGCGAGAAGCCCATGACGATACCGGTGACCTTTTGGTCGTTGTTCATGCTGTTGAGAGACTCCTCAAGAGCCTTGGAGAAGTCCTGCTCGTCTGCTTCTTCGGAAGGCACCTCCTCCGCCGGCTGTGCGGAAGCTGCGCTCTCCTCGAGCTCACCGGCAGCCGCCTCAGCGACATCGGTCTTACGCTCGACTGCGCCTTCCTCAAGCTCTTTGGATTGTTCGTTAAGAATTTCGGACATGTTACAAAGTACCTCCTTTATTATGCACGCAGGGGTTGATGCCCCTGCAGTAACGCCGACAACATCGCAGGCGGAGAAATCGATATTTTTAACATCCGCTGCGCGCTCCACAAGATAAGTCGGGCAGTTTTTTTCGCACACTCCCTTGAGCTTTGCCGTGTTGGAACTCTGCGAGCCGCCGATGATGATCATCATATCGACGCGCTGCGACAGCTCGGAAGCCTCTTTCTGCCTATCCTGCGTAGCATTACATATTGTATCAAAAACATTTGCATTTGTACATAGTATTTTTATTATTTTTAGGGATTCCTGCCATTCTTTTACGCTGAAAGTGGTCTGTGAGACGACCGTTATTTTCTTCCTGGAATATTCCGGATGATTTTCGAAAATTTCACGGAGTTCTTCGGCGTTGCGGAAAGTGAAGCACTCGCCGCGGCAGTGACCCATAATGCCGATGACCTCGGGATGACCGCTGTCTCCGGCGATGAGCACGGGGATATCGGGCGATGAATTCTCGCCGACTATCCTGTGTATTTTCTTGACGAACGGGCAGGTCGCATCGCAGATATCGGCGCCCGTAGCCTCAAGGCTGCGATAGACACTCGCGCCGACTCCGTGAGTGCGGACGACGACGGTAGTATCGGCGGACGCTTCTATGGGCGAGTTTATCACCCTAACACCCTTTTTCTCAAGATCTTCTATAACGACCGGGTTATGTATCAGGGGACCGAAAGTAGCGACTTTTTTTCCGCTGTCAACGAGCTTATATGTCATCTCGACCGCGCGGTTGACCCCGAAGCAGAAGCCCGCCGTTTTTGCAACCTCAATCCTTTTCATGACCCTTTTCAAGCAGCTCCCCTATCTTGCCCATGACAAGTCTGGAAGCGTCCTTTATCTCACTCATATTTGATTCGTCCGTAAGTCCAAGCTCCTCATAGGGAATGACCTCGCCGAAGCGGACGGTTATCTTCTTGCGGAACTTGCTCTTGCCCTCAAAATAAATGCATGCGGGCAGAACATCGGCGTGGGTGGCCTTGGCTATAAGCGCGATGCCTGCTTTGGGCGGCAGCATCTTGCCGTCGGGATCCTTGGAGCGCGTACCCTCGGGGAATATACCGAGGACCTTGCCCTCTTCGACAAGGCGGATAGCATAGTTGAGCGAACGCTGGTCGCCCGTTCCGCGGCTTATCGGGAACGCATTCAGGTGGCGGAGCATCCACGAAGCGAGCTTATTGAGATTGAACAGCTCGAGCTTCGCCATGTAGTGGATCTTGCGGACTCTCGCCGCGGCAATGAGACCGGGATCGTATGAGTTGCGATGGTTCGAGGCAATTATAAGACTGCCCGTTTTCGGCACGTTTTCGCGTCCGATATACTGCGTCTTGAAGACAATCTTTGCGAGCGGATGAAACATCCAAACGAAAACGTCATAAAATTTTCTGTCTCTGGTATCGTTGTAGTTAAACGCTTTACCTTTAATCTTCGGTTCCATCAAAGATTCTCCTTAATAACATTTTTTATTTTCTCTATCGACTCGTCGAGCGAAAGCTCCGTCGTATCGACCGTTATGGCGTCGGGCGCGGCTCTGAGCGGAGCGATAGCCCGATTGGAATCATTATAATCCCTTTGCTTCATTTCTGCAAGCACATTTTCGTATTCGACCTTTTCGCCCTTTTCTATGAGCTCTTTATAGCGGCGGCGCGCACGCTCCTCGGCGGAGGCGGTGAGGAATATCTTGACCTGCGCGTGGGGCAGAACAACGGTTCCGATATCGCGCCCGTCCATGACGCAGTCGTTTTTGGCGGCGATATCCTGCTGGAGACCGAAAAGGAACTCGCGGACTGCGGGCACCGCCGAGACTTTCGAGGCCGCCATCGACGCTTCGGGAGTTCTGATGAACGCCGAGACATTCTCGCCGTTTAAAAACACTGCCTGCTCGCCGTTTTCATATTTGAGTTCAACGGATATACCCTTGACGCTCTCGGCGATAGCCTCGGGGTTTTCAAGGTCGACCCCGCGGCGCAGTGCGTTGAGTCCGACGGTGCGGTAAAGCGCGCCGGTATCAACATAGATAAAGCCGAGCGCCTGAGCCGCGCGGCGTGATATTGTGCTCTTGCCCGCTCCTGCGGGGCCGTCGATTGCAACATTTATTGACATAGAGATTTTCCTTTCGTGCTTTCTTTATTGAGCCGCACTCTCTCCGGCAAGATGTCCGGTCGAGAACGCTATCTGCAAATTGAATCCGCCCGTGTAGGCATCGACATCTATAACTTCGCCCGCAAAATACAGACCGTCTATGAGCTTCGACTGCATCGTTTTCGGGTCTATCTCCGAGGTCTTTACGCCGCCGGAGGTGACAACCGCCTCTTCGATCGGGCGAAAGTCAGTTACCGTAACAGTGAAATGCTTGAGCAGATAAACGAGCTTCGCGCGCTGTTCGCGGGTGACGGAATTGACCTTTGTGTCCATGGGTATGCCCGAGAGAGAGACTATGACGGGCACGAGCTTTTTGGGAAGCAGGAAGTTGAGCGCATTTATGAAATTGCGGTTGTTGTTCTCGCTGAAATCGCGCAGGACGCGCGCATCGAGCTGCTGCTCCGAAAGCGCGGGCTTGAGGTCGATAACAATTTTATATCTCCCCCGCTCCATCTGACGCATATGCGAGCTCGCGGAGAGTATCATCGGACCCGACACGCCGAAATGGGTGAACAGCATCTCGCCGAAATCGGAATAGATGTGCTTCCCGGTTTTCGTATCCTCAACGGTTATTGAAACATTTCTCAGCGACAGTCCCTGAAGCCGCGAGCAGAAGCCCTCGTGCGCTTCGAGCGGAACGAGCGACGGCTTTATCGGGGTCACGGTGTGCCCCGCCTGTCTTGCAAGCTCATATCCGTCGCCTGTTGAGCCCGTCTGGGGATAAGACCTGCCGCCGGTGGCGACTATCACTCTGTCGGCATATATTCGCTCGCCGGAATGAAGTATCGCGCCGCGAACTTTGCCGAACTCGATTATGAGTTCCTTTGCCCTGCCTGTCACTATATCAACGCCCGCGTGCTTCGCCGCGAAGAAGAGCGCGTCGACTATATCGGACGCTCTGTCCGACTCGGGGAAAACGCGGTTGCCGCGCTCGGTCTTGAGCGGCACGCGCTGAGACTCGAAGAAATTCATTGTATCCGCTGGCATGAAACGTGAAAACGCGCTGTAAAGAAATCTGCCGTTGACCGGCACAGCCGAGATGAGGGCATTGAGATCTGCGCAGTCATTTGTGACATTGCATCTGCCCTTTCCCGTTATCATTATTTTGCGGCCGACTTTTTCGTTGCGTTCAAGCAGAACGACTTTGCCGCCGTTTTTTGCTGCGGTGACGGCCGCCATAAGTCCCGCCGCTCCGCCGCCTATTACAAGCACTTCAGGCATAATTTACCTCTTTTTGAAAAATTTACTCGTCCTCGTGGGTCTGATATATCTGATACTCGTCCCAGATATTTTCGAGCGAGCTGAGATTGCTGTAGACCTCGCCGCTCTTTTCGCTCGCCGCCGCCGCTATCAGCGCGTTGATAAGGCTCAGCGGAGCAACGAGGGAATCGACAAACGAGACCATGCTGCTGCGCGCGAGGAGAAGATGGGTCGCGAACTGCGCTATCGGCGAATTTTCGCTGTCGGTGACGGAGATAACCGTCGCTCCCCTGTCGGAGATAAAGCGCAGCATATTTATCGTCTGCTTTGAATATCTCGGGAAGCTTATCGCGATGCAGACATCGTCCTTGTTGATTCTGAACGCCTGATCGAACGCCTCGCCCGTTCCGGCGGGTTCAATAAGGGTCACGCTGTCATAGACAAAATTAAGATAGAACGCCGCAAAGCTTGCAAGCGACGCCGCACTGCGCACGCCGAGGACATAGATATGCTTCGCGCGGTTTATCGCCTCGACGCTCGCATTGAACGCCTCGCGCGAGATGCTCTCGCGGGTCGCCTTTATCGTATCGATATCGGAAGAAAACGCGTGTTCGAGCATATCTTCGCCGCCCGCCGCCTCCATGCGTTGGACGCTCGTCAGTCTGCTCTTGACTACCTCCTGCAAGGTCTTCTGAAGCTGAGGATAACCCGAAAAGCCGAGCTCGGACGCGAATCTGACGACAGTCGATTCGCTCACGCCGACCGCGTCGCCGAGCTTCGCTGCGGTCATGAACGCCGCCTTGTCGTAGTTTTCGGTTATGTAGTCGGTTATCCGCTTATGTCCCTTGGACATGGAAGAGTAACAGCCCTCTATTTTTGAAAGCAGCTGTTTTGTCATATTGGATATTCACCTTATTCCGTTTACATATGTAACATGATTTTAGCATACAGCCACATAAAAATGCAAGACGGCAGAGCAAAAATTGCAGGGTTTCCTGCATTTTCTCAAAAGCATTGACTTAAAGCCCGATTTTTTTTATAATCTATTAGTCTATTACTTCTTAAATAAGGAGCTAAAAAATGAAGGATTCATCATTTCTCTGGTATGACAAGCCCGCCTCCGCCTGGACTCAGGCGCTGCCAATCGGCAACGGAACGCTCGGCGGCATGATATACGGCAAAGTAGAGGAAGAGACCGTCTCTTTGAACCACGATGAGCTTTGGACGGGACACCCAAAAAACACTATTCGCCCCGGTTCGCTCGAAGCTTTTCAGAAAGCCCGCGCTCTTGCGCTCGACGGAAAGCTGCGCGAGTCGCAGGATATTATAGAATCCGACTTCATGAGCACATGGAGCCAGGCATACCTGCCCCTGGGCGACCTCGTTCTGACATTCGACGGCTCCGACCGCAAGTCAGATTATATCCGCTCGCTCGATCTTGACACGGCGATCGCCTCGGTCAGCTACAGGCAGGGCAAGCGCATCATGCGTCGCGAGCTGTTTGCGTCGCATCCCGATAAAGTTATCGCAGTCCGCCTCATCTGCGAAAACGGCAAGTTTGATGTCACGGCGAGCCTCAAATGCCAGCTTCATCACAAAGTCAAGTCGCAGAGCGGTCTGCTCGTCATGAGCGGCGAAGCGCCGAGCGAGCACAACACGAACGGTCAGTCGGATCAGCAGAGCTATTCGAAAGTCGACAGCGAGCGCGGTATGCTCTTCACCTGCGCCGTGAAAGCCGACACGGACGGCAAAAAGCATATAAGCGGCAAGGGAATAGAGATAACCGGCGCGACGGTCGTCACGCTCTATCTCACCGCAGAGACGAGCTTCAACGGCTGGCAGAACAACGCTTTCACAAACGGCAAGCCGCATCTTGAGCCCTGCATCGAGAGGCTCTCGAAGAATTTCGATTACGAAGCGGTCAAATCCGCGCACATCGCCGACTACCGCGCGCTCTATTCGAGAGTTGAACTCGACATAGGCTCGAACGGCAAAGACAACATACCGACCGGCAAGCGTCTGCGCAATTTCAAGAAAGACAAGAATGACATCGCTCTCTACACCCTGCTGTTCAACTTTGGACGCTATCTCGCGATATCCTCGTCGCGCCCCGGCTCTCAGCCGTCAACGCTTCAGGGCATCTGGAACGAAAAGCTGTGCCCGCCGTGGCATTCCAACTATACGGTGAACATAAACACCGAGATGAACTACTGGCCCGTTCTCCCCTGCGACATGCCGGAGGTCAACGAGCCTCTGATAGAGATGGTGCGCGATCTGTCCGCCGCGGGCGAGCGCACGGCAAAAGAGATGTACGGCATGCACGGCTTTGTCGCGCATCACAATGTTGACATCTGGAGAATGACGACCCCCGTCGGCGGATGCGCCGTATGGGCATTCTGGCCGATGTCGCCCGGCTGGTTCTGCGAGCATATTTTCGCCCACTACGAATACACCATGGACGAAAAATATCTGCGCGAGACCGCCTATCCGATAATGAAAAAGAGCGCGGAATTCTACTGCGACTATCTCGTCGAGGACAAGGACGGCTATCTCATCGCCGCGCCCTCGACCTCGCCCGAGAACAACTTCGTCCTAAACGGCAGCAACTGCGCCGTTTCGCAAACGACGACAATGACGATGAGCATAATCCGCGAGCTGTTTGAAAACTGCATCAAGGCTTCCGATATCCTCGGCGAGGACAAGGAGTTTGCAGAAATTCTCAAAGACAAACTCGACCGCATGCTGCCGTTCAGAATCGGCAAAAAAGGTCAGCTTCTCGAGTGGTACAACGAAGAGAAAGAATCGGAGATACACCACCGCCACTGCTCGATGCTCTACGGTCTGCACCCCGCGCATCTGATAACAGCAGACGGCACGCCCGAGTTTGCGGACGCTTGCAGACGCTCGCTCGAAATAAGAGGCGACGACGGCACGGGCTGGAGCCTCGGTTGGAAGATAAACTTCTGGGCGCGTCTGCGCGACGGCAACCACGCATTGAAGCTCTTCGATCAGCAGCTGAGATTCAAGGCTTCGACCGGCATGAACTACTCCCACGGCGGCGGCACATACGAAAATCTCTTTGACGCGCACCCGCCTTTCCAGATAGACGGAAACTTCGGCGCGGTCAGCGGAGTCTGCGAGATGCTGCTCGACTGCTTTGACGGAAAGATTTATCTTCTGCCCGCTCTCCCCGACAAGTGGAGCGAAGGCAGCGTCCGCGGTCTGCTTGCAAAGGGCAACATAAAAGTCGATATGGCCTGGAGCAAAGGCAAGCTGACTTCATATTCGCTCACCGGAAAAGGCAAGGCTAATATAGTATACGACGGCAAGAAGACCGTCCATGAGCTTGACGGCAGCACGCTCACAGTTGAGCTTTAAGGAGTTGTAAAATGAAATTCGACCTCTATGATTTTGACAAGACCGTTTTCCCCGTTGACTCGGAGAGCGTGTTCTATCTCTTCTGCCTTGTAAGGCACCCGTGGCTGATAGTCATTCTTCCCTATCAGCTCGTCTGCCTCGCCTGCTTCTTTTTGAAGATAGGCGGCGACAAGATGAAGGGCAGATTCTTCTGCTTTCTGCGCTTTGTGAACACGGAAAAGATGGTCAAAAAGTTCTGGGAGAAGAACGAAAAGAGAATATATCCGTTCTTCCGCCCGGAGAACCGCGATCTCCCCGCAGTCGTCTGCTCGGCGTCGCCCGAGTTCCTGCTGCGTCCGATATGCGAAAAGTACAAAATACACACGCTCATCGCCACGCGCCTTGACCCGCACACGGGCAAAATGACCGGGCTCAACTGCAAGGACGGCGAAAAGGTTATAAGAATAAACGAAGCGATGCCCGGCGCGAAATTCGAGAAAGTGTTTTCGGACTCTCTCAAAAGCGACGCGCCGATATTCGCGCTCGGGGAGATAAACTATCACGCAGTGAGGGGTAAACTGACGCGCATAAAATAAGTTTCAACACACTGGAGATGTAAAAATGATAATAGACAGCCACGCACATATATACCCGGACAAGCTCGCCAGAAAGGCGGCGCGCAGCATCGGCGATTTCTACGACATCGACATGGACCTCGACGGCACGGTCGACATGCTTCTCAAGGTCGGCGACGAAGCGGGAGTTGACAAATTTCTTGTTCACTCGGTCGCGACGACACCGCACCAGGTACGCTCAATAAATTCATTTATTGCAAAGAGCGTATCGGAGCACCCCGACCGATTCATCGGCTTTGCGACGCTCCACCCCGGATGCGGCGACGAGATACCGGAAATCGTTGACGAGGCGATAGAGCTCGGACTCTCGGGAATAAAACTGCACCCCGATTTTCAGGAGTTCGACATAGACGCGCCTGAAGCTATGCGCATGTACGAAGTGCTCGAGGGCAGACTGCCGATACTCTTCCACACCGGCGACTACCGCACGCAATATTCAAAGCCGACGAAGATAATAAAAGTCCTCGAAAAGTTCCCGAAGCTCGACATAATCGCAGCGCATTTCGGCGCATGGTCGGAATGGGGCTACGGCTCAAAGGAGCTTTCTGAAGCGGGAGTATATGTTGACTCGTCGAGCAGTTTCTACGCGATGAGTCCGGAGAGGATAATGGAGATGATTCACATCTTCGGCGCGGACAAAATCTTCTTTGGCTCGGACTACCCGATGTGGAACGTCAAGAAGGAGCTTGAAACATTTATGTCCCTGCCGCTGAGCGACGAGGACAGGGAGAAGATACTCCACAAGAACCTCGAAGGTCTGCTGGCGAAGTACAAAAGATAAAAAGAAAATCAGCCGCAAGTTTTTACGCTTGCGGCTGGTTTTTTTGATTGTTTTATTATTCGACGTAGTCCCTGAGCTTCTTGCTTCTCGTCGGGTGACGGAGCTTGCGCAGAGCCTTTGCCTCGATCTGACGGATGCGCTCACGGGTGACGTTGAACTCTTTGCCGACTTCCTCAAGGGTGTGAGGATGGCCGTCGGTGAGTCCAAAGCGCATCGAGAGCACTCGCTCCTCACGGGGAGTGAGGGTCTTGAGCACATGGGCAAGCTCCTCCTTGAGCAGGGTCGCCGAAGCGGCGTCTGCCGGGGCGGGAGCATCGTCATCGGGGATGAAGTCGCCGAGATGGCTGTCCTCCTCCTCGCCGATGGGGGTCTCAAGGGAGACGGGCTCCTGAGCCACGCGCATTATCTCGCGCACCTTGTCAACGGGCATATCGAGCACCTCGGCTATTTCCTCCGCCGTGGGGTCTCTGCCGTTCTTGTGCAGCAGCTGGCTGTTGGTCTTCTTGACCTTGTTTATGGTCTCGACCATGTGAACGGGGATTCTTATCGTCCTCGCCTGGTCGGCTATGGCGCGGGTTATCGCCTGCCTTATCCACCATGTGGCGTAGGTTGAGAACTTGAATCCCTTTGTGTAATCGAACTTGTCAACAGCCTTGATAAGTCCGAGGTTGCCCTCCTGAATAAGATCGAGGAACTGCATGCCCCTGCCGACATAGCGCTTTGCGATGCTGACGACGAGCCTGAGGTTCGCCTCGGTCAGTCTGCGCTTTGCGGCGGGATCGTTGTCGCCGATTCTGATGGCGAGTTCGATCTCCTCCTCGGGGGTGAGCAGCGGAACCTTGCCTATCTCCTTGAGATAGACCTTGACGGGGTCGTCGATAGTGATGTTCTTGTCATCAGTGACCCCCGCGGTGTCAGCGGTCGACTTGGGCGTCTCGCCCAGATCGAAGTTGACATCGTCCACATCCAGCATCGACAGGTCGTCGATTATCTCGATATTCTGCGCCTCGATAGACTCATAGAGCTTATCAAGATCCTCGATATCAAGATCCATGTCGACTATTACCGTGTCGATCTCCTGGGTGGTCAGTTTGCCTGCGGCTTTACCCTTTTCGATAAGGGCTTTCACCGCCGGTCTTTTTTCGATACCATCCATTACTTCTCTGTCTCCTTCTCTTTATGTTGCATATTGAGTCGGTCTTTTATGTCATGACCCAAAACAGAATATCAATCCTGTTTATCGAGTCTGAACAGCTTTGCGAAATCGTCGTCGCTCAGTTCGGAGGCTTTTATGCTCTCCGGCTTATTTTTTTCCTCTTTGAGTATTTTTATACAGTCGGCGCACTCTTCGACGGTGTTGCTCAGCTGAGCCGCAGAGCGGAATATGCGCTCGACCTCGTCCATCTCATCGGGAGTGAACGCGGACGAGAGGAAATACGGTTCGGTGTTGCCGCCCTCGTCAAGGCGCGAAAGGATGACCGAAAAGATGCGTCTGTTGAGCGCGGTAACAAAATAATCCGCAGACAGCTCGTCCTTGAGTTTGTTATAGAAATCCGGGTTCCGCATGAGCGAGGCTATCAGCGTCTCCTCCGCCTTTGCGGCGCGCAGATGCTGGGAGCGCTCCGGGTTCTTTGTGTTCTGTCCGTTTATCAGCAGGCGCTTCTGATCCTGCTCGCGCTGAGCCGTGCGGCGTTTTCTGAGCCCCTCGCGCTTATATTTCACCTGCGATTCGATAGCGAGCTTGTCCACGCCGAGCTCATTCGCAAGGCGCGAGGCATAGACATCGACTTCGACGGGGCTCGGTATCCCCGCGAGCACCTCCGTCGCCGCGGAAAGATATTTCACCTTTCCGTCGTCGGTGGACAGGTCTATCCCCTGACGCGCCCGAAGGAGTCTGTACTCAGTGTCGTTCGCCGCGCCGTTTATGATATCGCGGAAGCGCTGAGCGCCGTATTTTTTGATTATCTCGTCGGGATCCTTGCCGCCGGTCAAACGCAGAACTTTTATCTCCATGCCCGTGGTGCCGAATATTCCGAGCGCGCGGGCGGTCGCCTTCTGACCCGCCTCATCGGCGTCATACGAGAGGATTATCTCATCCGCATAGCGTGAGAGCAGATTCGCCTGCTCTTTTGTCAGCGCGGTACCGAGGCAGGCGACGGCATTTGTGAAGCCCGCCTGATGCAGGGCTATGACATCCATATAGCCCTCGGCGATAATAAGCTTGCCGTCGTTTCCGTTCTTTGCGAAATTCAATGCAAAGACGCCGTTGCTCTTTTTATAAACGAGCGTGTCCGAAGTGTTTATGTATTTCGGCTTCGAGTCATCGAGCACTCTGCCGCCGAACGCTATGACATTGCCGCGCGGGTCGATTATCGGAAACATCACGCGGTTGCGGAAGTTGTCGTAATAAGATACTTTTCCGTTTTTGTCGCTGCGGCGCAGGAGATTCGCACTCTCGAGCAAAATATCGTCAAAGCCCTGTTCGTTGAGGTGATTTTTAAGCGCGCGCCAATCGTCCGGGGCAAAGCCCAAGCCGAAGTGGCGGATAGTCTCCATAGTCAGCCCGCGGTCAAGGAAATAGTTGAGGGCATGTCTGCCTCTGTCGGTGAAAAGCTGAGAGTGAAAAAACTTCGCCGCCGCGCGGTTCGCCGCCAAAACGGCGGTGCGCTTCTTGGCGAGGGTATCGTCATAGCCGTCCTCCGGCAGAGCCATTCCCGCTCTGTCCGCAAGCTGCTTGACCGCCTCCATATAGTCGAGATTTTCCATTCGGCGCACGAAAGTTATCACATCGCCGCCGACTCCGCAGCCGAAGCAATAGAAGCTACCGTTTTCGGGATAAACAGTAAATGACGGAGTCTTTTCGTTGTGAAACGGGCAGAGTCCGACAAGGTTCTTGCCCCTTCGGCGCAGGTTGACATAGGGAGAAATAACGCTCTCTATATCCGTATTTGCGCGCAGCTGTTCGAGAAAACTGTCGCTGAGTCTCATCCGTTCTCACCCCTTTCAATAATATATACGCAAAAAATCCTGTTTTCCCTACAAAGTTATCAAAAAATTTAAAAATTTTTGCGCTCGGCTTTGCATCAGATAAGTCGGCGTTAAACAAAGCGACGGCGAAAAGCGCCTTTGCACTCTCCGCCGCCGCTGCAATTTTCAATTCCTTTTTGAAAAGTTTACTTCGTTTTTCCGTCATTCGTCTCGAGGAGCGTATTCTCCCTGAAAAACAGCGAGATGCACCAGATGCCTGCGAGCGCCACGAGCGTATATATGATCCTCGCGACTATCGATCCCTGGCCGCCGCATATCCACGCGACGATATCGAATTTGAACAGGCCTATGCTGCCCCAGTTGAGCGCGCCGATTATTACTAAAATAAGCGATATTCTGTCGATCATTTTTCTCACTCCTTTTGCGATTAGTATCGCCGGAGCGTCGGTTTTTATTCGCTCATAAACGAAATTTTGCAGTCCGAAAAATATTTCCTTTTATGAACCTTGTCATTTTTGTCACAGGAGTTTGACATTTTTGCAACACTGTTTAAAAAATTCTTAAACCGTTTTACAAAAAGAGTGAAAAACAATCTTATTTTTACAAAATATAAAATCTCCGGCTTTATTAATAAGATAAACTTTTAAATGTAATGATACAGGAGGGATCTTTGATGAAAGTGAAAATCGTTAAACGCACACTGAGCCTGATAACAGTTCTGGCGCTCATATTCACACTCGCCGCACAGGGAGTGAGCGCGATCGGGTCGATTGATGTCAACAAATACCCCTATGTATATGTCCACGGCCTTTTCGGCTGGGGCGCAGACGAGGGAATAGACGATACACTCCCCTACTGGGGCTCGGCATCATGCTCGCTCATGGACGAGCTGAACAAGCTTCACTATGAAAGCTATGCCGCATCCGTCGGCCCGATGTCGAGCAACTGGGACAGAGTATGCGAGCTCTACGCACAGATAACCGGCACTCGCGTTGACTACGGCAAGGCGCACTCCGAGAAATTCAACCACAGCCGCTACGGCAGAACCTACACAAAGCCCATGATTGAGGGCTGGGGAGAGCCAGACGCGTACGGCAATATAAAGAAGATAAATCTCGTCGGTCACTCGTTCGGCGGCGCGACGGTCAGAACGCTCACGGCTCTGCTCGCATACGGCAGCGAAGAGGAGCAGGCGGCAACCTCGCCCGACGACATCTCCCCGCTGTTCACCGGCGGCAAGGGCAACTACATAAACTCCGTCACAACGCTCTGCGCCCCGCACAACGGCACGACGCTCGCATATATCATCGACGGCATGAACATGGCCGAGCTGGGCAAAGCGGCATGCTACGCCTACGCCGGCTTAATGGGTCGCTCGAAGCTCAACGGCTATGTTGACTTCCACCTCGAGCAGTTCGGTCTGACCCCCATACCGGGCGACGGCTCGACCCCCGAGGAGGCGTTCATAAAGGCTTTCATGACTATCATGACCCACACCGACACCGCGGCGGACGATATGTATCCCGAGAGAGCCGAGGAGATAAACAAGCTCTCAAAGCCGGTAGACGGAGTCTACTATTTCTCCTATTCGTATCAGACCACGCGCAAGACGCTTGCGGGAACCCAGGTTCCGAAGATAAAGACGCTCGTTGTTCTGCGCCCGTCAGCCACTCTTCTCGGTGCATACTCGAAGAACCTGTTCTCCGACTACAAGATAGACGCATCGTGGCTTCCGAATGACGGACTTGTAAACGTCGTATCGGCGCGCTACCCGTTCACCGACGAGCATGAGGACTACACCCCCGGTATGGAGCTCGAGACCGCCAAATGGTACGTCATGCCCACGCGTGAGGGCGACCACGGCACGGTCATCGGAATGCAGTGCACGAAGAGTCAGACACTCAAATTCTACTATGAGCTGACCGATCTTATAGAGAGCCTGCCCGTAACGGATTGATAAACCCGCAAGGAACAAATAATATGTATGTAACCCCCAATCGCAGCTGCTGCGGTTGGGGGTTGTTTTGTAACAGAGATAAAATTGGATTTGCGAGCAGTTTCAATCATGGCTCCCCTGCAGGGGAGCCGACTCGGCAAAACCGAGACTGAGGGGTATTGCACGGATTCGCCCGCTTTGTCTTGACTTTTTGTCTCTCAATGTTCTTTGTAGGGTGCGGCGAGTCGACGCACCGCTGCCGCCGTAGGCGGCACAGGTGACAAGCCGCAAGCAGAGGGCGTATTACAAGATACGGGCGAAATAACAGATTTACAATGACGCTGACGCGTCAAAGGGTCGTCGAGTCGCCGACCCCTACAGAGCGGATAGTCACAAATTACTACATAAACCGCGGGCGGATGATATCCGCCCTACACAATCGTGTCAATTTACAATATTAAAATTGTTTGCCTGACGGCGGCTTCACCCTCACAGATCCAAAGTCCTGCGGCAAGCGGCAAAAAATCCTGCCCAAGCAGAATCGTGCGGGCAGGATTTTTATTATTGCGTATAGGCTTTATTGTTCGTTATCTCTCAGAAAATCTCTGACCTCGAGCAGGCTGCCGAGCTTTTTCCAAAGTATCTTCTCGGTCTCCTCATCTGCCTGCCAGAGGTCGGGCACCATTATTACGCGGCATCCGGCGTTATGTGCAGCCCACAGACCGTTGCGCGAATCTTCGAGAGCTATGCAATCCTTTGGGCTTTCGCCGAGCAGCTCGCACGCTTTGAGATAGATATCCGGCGCAGGCTTTGAGCGCGCCGCCATTTCGCCGCTGACTATTATATCAAACTTATCAGTTATACCCGCGCTTTCGAGGTTGCGCAGAACGGCTCTGCGGGTCGAGGACGAGGCGACTGCGGTCTTTATCCCCGCCGATTTCAGCCAGTCGAGCAGCTCATAAAGACCATATTTCACGGGAACTTTGTTGTGTTCATAAAAATTATCGGTGAATTCCCTGCCGTAGCGGCGCATGGCCTCGGTATCGACATCGCTCCCGAACTCCTCGCGCCATATCTCGTCTGCGCGCTCGGCTGTCACGCCGAGGGTCTTCATGACCATATATCCCGCCTTGCCGAGTCCCATCTTTTCGCCCGCGTAGTCCCACGCCGCCATTGCGAGGCGTTCGGTATCAAACATCAGTCCGTCCATATCGAAAACAGCAGCTTTTATTTTCACAAGGACACCTCCGTGGAAATCTTCTTTAGATTCGGGCTATAAAGCGCTCACCATACATCATGGGCATAAGCCGGTTTAATAAAAAAAGCACTTGCTAAAGCAAGTGCTTTTTTCTGGCTGGGGAATAGGGATTCGAACCCCAACAAACAGAGTCAGAGTCTGTCGTGCTACCGTTACACAATTCCCCAATATCAAACTCCGAACAGGTTTTCTCTCACCTGCGAGTCAATATTATACACACTCTCAGTCCCTCTGTCAACCTTTTTTCAAAAATTTTTCGTATGGGATGAAAGTTTTTTATTTTAGCTTTGATGAAGCGGCGGAAAAGCGATAGGCACAACGGGATTTTATTTTATGCAGATATTGATTTTTCAAACACACTGTGCTATTATATCAAGGCAATGCAGGTGTAGTTCAATGGCAGAATGTCAGCTTCCCAAGCTGAACACGGGGGTTCGATTCCCCTCACCTGCTCCACACTCCCGGATGCTATGCGTTCGGGAGTTTTATTATATTCAGACAAAAAGACCCGTCTGGGATAACCGGACGGGTCGATTTTTGTTTTATTACACAAGAAGCATACGGTCGTTATCGAGTTCTTTGCCCGCGTTCTCTTTGAACTTGCCGAGCAGATCCTGAACAGTGAGCTTTGACCTCTCCTCCCCTTCGGCGTCGAAAATTATGTTTCCGCCGTGCATCATTATCGTGCGGTTTCCGAGTTCGAGAGCCGACTGCATATTGTGCGTTATCATAAGGCAGGTGAGGTTATTTTCGCTGACAATGCTCTTTGTGAGCGTGAGAACTTTTTCAGCCGTTGCGGGGTCGAGCGCCGCTGTGTGCTCATCGAGAAGCAGGAGCTTCGGCGGATTGAAAGTTGCCATCATGAGCGTCAGAGCCTGTCTCTGACCGCCGGAGAGCAAACCGACCGGCTGACTCATTCTGTCCTCAAGTCCCATCTCAAGCAGGGCGAGCTTATCTCTGAAAAGCTTCTTATCGCCCTTCGAGACTCGGCTCAGCCAACCGCCGTGACCTGCGGCAAGGGCTAAATTTTCTTCTATCGTCATGCCGGGCGCGGTGCCGCGCATCGGATCCTGAAAAAGTCTGCCGATGCTCTTGGCTCGCTTATGCTCGGGCATGAGAGTGATATCTTTTCCGTCGAGCGAGATGCTGCCGGAATCGGTTATAAAGCTGCCGGCGATGGCATTGAAAAGTGTTGACTTGCCCGCGCCGTTCGCGCCGATGACCGTTATAAAATCACCCTCGGCGACGCTCAAGGAAAGATCGTCTATCGCCTTTTTGACATTCGCTGTGCCGGGATTGAAAGTTTTCGAGATGTGTGATATTTCAAGCATCTGCTTTCCTCCTCCCCGAACGGGTCTGAATTCTGCGCTTTAAAAGCGGGAGCTGTTTTTTGAAATAGGGTGTTGCTATCGCCGCGATAACTATAACGGACGAGACAAATTTGAGCATGAACGCCGGCATATCAAAGCGCAGAGCGATTGTATAAATGAGTCTGAATATGAACGCGCCGAGCACCATGCCGAATATCCTCAGCGGCATCTTCTTTCTGCCGAGGAACACGCCGCCGATAAGCAGGGACGCGAGGGCTATAGTCACCATTCCGGTTCCGATATCGATATTGACCGATCTCTGCGACTGGGCGAGCAGGCAGCCCGACAGCGCGGTAAACGAGTTCGCGACGCAGAGTCCGATTATTGTAGTAAACGCCGGATTGACGGACGAGGAGCGAACCATATCGGGGTTGTCGCCAGTCGCTCTTATCGCGAGTCCGAGGCGGGTTTTCAGGAAAAGTCCGAGTATAACAGCAACCGCCGTGACGGCGATTACCGCCACGAAGAGCTTTGACTGTCTCGCCACGGGAGTACCCTTGACGAGCGCCGCCATTTTGGTGAACACAGTGTCCGTCTTATTCATATTGAGTATCGACGAGCCGCTCATGACAGCGATATTTATTGAATAGAGTCCCGTATTTACGATTATTCCGGCGAGCAGGCTGTTGATGCCCATTTTCGTCTGGAGTATCGCCGTTATAAAGCCCGAGGCTATTCCCGCCGCCATTGCCGCGACTATTGACAGATACGGATGACCCGCTATCGCGACCACCGCGCCGACCGTTGCGCCGAGCGTAAAGCAGCCGTCGGTCGAAAGATCGCAGACATTGAGCATCGAATAGCTCAGGAACAGTGCAAGCACCGTGAGCGAGGTTATAAGTCCCAGCTCGAGCGCCGACTGGCCGAGTGAAAATATCGAATCCAAAGACATTGTGTTTCCTCTTTCCTGCTTTATTGAGCCGCCCGGGAAGCAGTGCTCCCCGGGGACTGATTGAATCTTATTTTACATCGTCGAAGCTCTCGGCGGTGGTGATGCTCTTAACTTCGGTGCACTTGGGAGCGAAGAGCTTCGAGACTTCGTCGAAGTTATAGCCGAGCTTTGCGCAGATTTCGGTGTTTATTGTTGCAGTGCCGTTATCGAACATGAGCACGGGGGTGGTTGCGGGGTCTTTGCCGTTTATCATGATATCGATTATCATATTGGCGGTCTCAACGCCGAGCTTTGCGTAGTCAACGCCGTAGCCGAGGAAAGCTCCGTTGAGGGCGAAGGAATCGGCGCCCGCATACTGCGGAATCTTTGCGTCTGCGAAAATCTCATATATGGAGAGCTCGGACTTCATTATGGTGTTGTCGGTGGGAGTGAACACTGCCTGAACGCCGTCGGAAACGAGTGCCTTTGCGGCGAGGGTGACTTCGTCAACGGTGGTGCCGGTGCGCTCTATCACTTCAATGCCCTTGGCCTCGAGATACGCCTTCGCGTCGGCTATCGGCTTAGTCGAAGAATCCTGACCGACATCGTAGAGCAGACCGACCTTCTTTATATCAGGGTCATTGAGAAGAATAAGGTCCATTATGGCGTTGGTGTTGAGATAATCGGAGGTTCCGGTAATCTGACCGCCGGGTGCGTCGAGGGACTCAACAAGCTTTGAGCCGAGGGGATCGCTGACTGCGGAAAACACGACCGGGATATCGCTGTTCTCGGTCTCGACTGCCGCCTGCATTGCGATTGCGACCGGGGTCGCGACGCCGACCATAAGATCGACCTTGTCAACGATGAAGTTCGAGATTATCTGGTTCATAACAACAGAGTCGCCGTTGCAGTTGTCGTATTTGACTTCGATCTCGACGCCCTTTTCGGCGGCGACGGAAGCGAGCTGTTTTTTGATGTTATCGACTATCTGATTGAGCGATGCGTCATCGACATAGTTGCAGATGCCGACGGTGTATTTCTTCTTTGTATCTCCGTCCTTTTTGCCGCAGGCGGCAAAGCAGGTAACTGTGAGCATAAGTGCGAGTACAAGTGCGATTATCTTTTTCATTGTATTTCTTCCTTTCGGTAATTGATAAAAATTTTTGAGCTAAACTAAGAATCGAAAATATCACAGGCGCGGCGTGCGCCAAAGTTTACTCAACAAAAACATAACTATCTCCTCCGAAATAAAAAACTCCTGTCCCTGCAATAATGCTGGGACAGGAGATATTATCATCCTGCGGTGCCACCCGGCTTGACGCTTTTGCGTCCGCTTAGCGCGTACTGACATACGCTGACTTTTCTTCACGGAGAGTCCTGCTCCGGCGCACATACTTAAAGGATAACCTTTGTTCCGATTGCCCTTAGAAGTCCATTCAGATTTCTTTCATTCTGCCGCAATCCCACCGCCTGCGGCTCTCTTCGAGATGAGGGAGAAATCTTACTTACCCTTCTTCAACGGTTTACTGAATTGTAACACTCTGTGCTTTTGTTGTCAACACATTTTTTCACTTTTGTTTCAAGAACCAGTTTTCTTGTAGGCTATGGACGCGAAATCCGACAAAATTCACAAAATCCGCCGCCCTCTTGCTAAATGGTATGCCGCGAAGAGTGCCTGTGTGACCAAAAAGGCGAATAGACAATATATTAAATATGGGATGTCTTTGCGCGCCCGCAAAACGGACGCCCTGCAAATTTTACCCAACGGAGGCCTTTTATGAACAACGAAGATATAGTCTCGCTCATGGAGCGATACAAGAGAGAACTGCTCGAATTTGAAAAGCGCAACACAGCACCGGTATCCGCGCAGGAAAAGGCGGAACCTGAGCCCGTATCGGCGCAGCAGGAAAGCCAAGCCGAACAGGTTTCGGCGCAAATACATGAGGATGCAGAGCCTGTAAGCGCGCCGGCGGCAGAGCCCGCAAAGGCGGAGGAAAACGAAGCGGTGAGCGCCGCGGCGACAGTTACAATTCAGCGGCAGACCGACGCTCAGAGGGAGAGTCAGATGCAGTTTGACGACGGCGCGGACACGGACAAATCCCAGTTCACACCCGAGCGCACGCAGGCGGCAGGGCGCGGAGACATCCCCCAGCCGCGCACGATATTCGTCGACCCGCAGACGCTCAAAAACAAAAATCTCACCTTGACGAACACCCAGTCCGCGATGCAGAGGTTCGACGAATTCAAGGGCGAGTGCAACAAGCGCGGCATCCTGCGCGTTGAGACCTACAGCTCGAACGGGCTCTATCCCGTCGGCAACAGCCGAGTGATAGTATACAAAGAGATAGACGGCGAAAAATATTATATATATGATTCGCACACCGATTCGAGCGGCATACTCGACAATCTCCAGCTGCCCGCTCCCGACAAATCCCTGTCGGAGACAGAGCAGGGCTCGTGCGGGCTCGCGCCGTATGCGACATACGATATATTCGTCAGCCACCCGGGATTCATCAGCACATATCTTGAAAATGTTCCGATCTTCGACTCCACCGTTTCAATACAGTCGGTCGAAATGCTGCCGACAGTCAGCGGCGAGCAGAATCCGAACGTGATAAACGAATCGGTCTGAGGAGTGATACTATGGCAGCAGATACTCCCGTTATCCCCCAGACAATAACAGTCCACCTCGGCAGACCGAACGCGGCGGCGAGGAATGTCACTGTGCCGTTTACGGATTATCTCAAAAATGTCGCATCGAGCGAGATATATCCGACATGGCCCGGCAACGCGATACGCGCCAACATATATGCGCAGGCGTCGTTCGCGCTCAACCGCATATATACAGAGCACTACCGCAGCCGCGGCTACGACTTCGACATCACGAACTCGACCGCATACGACCAGGCATATATTGAGGGGCGCAGCGTGTTTTCAAACGTCGCGAAGATAGTCGACGAGCTTTTCAACAACTATGTTACAAAGGGCGACCAGGTTCAGCCCTATTTCACACAGTACTGCTCCGGGCGCGAGGTCACCTGCGACGGGCTCTCGCAGTGGGGCACGGTCACGCTCGCGAATCAGGGCTATACGCCATACCGCATACTTCAATATTACTACGGGAACGACGTCAATATAAAGACGGCGCCCGTCAAGAATATCCGCGAATCATATCCCGGCAGGGCTCTGCGCCTCGGCGACATATCGGAGGATGTCAGGATAATCCAGCGCCAGCTCAACCGCATCGCGCGAAACTATCCCGCCATTCCGCGCATTCCCTCCCCCAACGGAATATTCGACACGGCGACGCGCGAATCGATCAGAAAGTTCCAGAGCCTATTCAACCTCACCGTTGACGGCATCGTCGGCAAGGCGACATGGTATAAAATAAAGCAGCTCTATGCCGGAATACTGAAGCTCGGCGAGCTTTACAGCGAGGGCTTGAGGCTGACGGACGTCGAGCGGCAGTTCAAGACTGTCCTAAAACGCGGCGACAGAGGTCAGGATGTGAGCACGATTCAGTATTTCTTGAACTTTATCGGCAACTTCACAAACAACATCCAGCCCCCGGCCGTGGACGGCATTTTCGGCCAGGGCACATACAACAGCGTTGTGCAGTTTCAGCGGCAATACGGCCTTGCGCCGGACGGCATTGTCGGGCGCGACACATGGAACAAGCTGCAGGCTGTATATAATGATATCCTGCGAACCTTCCCCGGTGAATTTTCAATCTATGATCAATATGCGCGTTTTGCATATCCCGGCTACAATCTGCTCCGCGGCAGCACGGGCAGTGCAGTGAGAAATCTTCAGGAATATCTCCAGGTTCTCTCGCGCGGCGTCGAGAGCGTGCCGTATGTTGCGGCGGACGGCATTTTTGGCCCTCAGACGGAGGCGGCGGTCAAGGCGGCTCGGCGATATTTCGGGCTGACCCCGAACGGCGTTGTCGGTCCGCTGCTCTGGTATGCGATAGCGGAATACTATTATTACAACGTATAATCCCTACAAAAACGGAGATGATATACGGCGTGAAACAATTGCCGTATATCATCTTTTTCTTTTTAAGGGCGGGATATTCATATGGAAAAGCAGACTTTTTCGGGGAACTACGAAGCCGACATTGCTTCGCTCAATCTGCGGCTGCGCGTGAGCGAGAGCTTTGACCTCGTCAGCCGTCAGATAATGATCGGCAGCCACCGTGCCATGCTGTGGTTCATCGACGGATTTATAAAAGACGGGCTGATGGAAAAAATCATGAGCTTCATGATGGACGCGGACGAGAAGAAGCTCAAAACTGTAGGCACAACGCGCGAATTTGCCAACGCGTTCGTGCCCTATGTCGAGACCGAGGTCGTAAACGACTTCGACAGGTTCGAGACTTTTCTCTTCTCGGGCGCATTGGGCATGATAGTTGACGGATTCAAAGAAGCTATAATTATAGACGTGCGAACCTATCCCGCGCGAAGCGTGGACGAGCCTGAAAACGACAAAGTGCTTCGAGGCTCGCACGACGGCTTTGTAGAGACGCTGATATTCAACACCGCGCTCATCCGCCGCAGAGTCAGGGACACGAAATTGACAATGTATTTGACGCAAGTGGGAACGAGGTCGAAAACAGATATTGTGCTCTGTTATCTTGAGGGCACGGCCGACCCCAAGGAGGTCGAAAAGATAAAGAAAAAGCTGAATTCCATAGACATAAACGCTTTGACCATGGGGCACGAGAGCCTTGCGGAATGTCTTATACCGAAGCAGAGGTTCAACCCCTTTCCGAAGGTGCGTTACACCGAGCGCCCGGACAGCGCGGCGGCGAGCATATACGAGGGCAGTCTGCTGATAATCACGGACACCTCGCCCTCCGTTATGATTATCCCGACGGGCGTATTCGATTTTTTGCAGGACACGAACGATTTCTATTTCCCGAGTCTTATAGGCAGCTATCTGAGAATCGTCAGGATGATAGTTTTCCTGCTCGCTCTGCTTTTAACGCCCGTGTGGTTTCTGCTGATTCAAAATCCAGAATATATCCCGCCGTGGCTCGACTTCATAAAGATAGAGCACCCGACGAGCGTGCCCGTCATAATGCAGCTGCTGATAATCGAGATAGTCATAGACGCTTTAAAGCTGGCGTCGCTCAACACGCCCAACGCACTGAGCAACTCGTTCAGCGTCATCGGTGCGCTCGTACTCGGAGAATTTGCCATTGCCGCGAAGTGGTTCACGGCGGAGGTCGTTCTCTATATGGCGTTCGTCGCGATAACGAACTTCGCCCAGCCGAGCTATGAGCTCGGGTATGCGTTCAAACTCTGCCGCATGATGATACTGATACTGACGGCAATATTCAACCTCTGGGGCTTCATCGCAGGGCTTGTGATAACCGCTCTGTTGATCTCGTTCAATAAGACCGTCAGCGGGCGCTGCTATCTCTATCCCCTCATTCCGTTTAACGGCAGGGCGCTGACCTCGCTTCTGCTGCGAAAGCCGATAACCAAAAGCAAAAACTGACAAAAATCGTTCCTCTAAAAATAATATCCGCGCATATTGCAATGGGCTCGCTCTTTTGATATAATTATATCGAATCGAAGCATTTTTGCTTCGGTCAATATATCAAAGGAGGAGCCTGTTTTGCCGGAATACACAATGCTCATATTATGGATAGCGCTGCTCATAGCGTTCATCGTTGTTGAAGCCGCGACCGTCCAGCTTGTCACGATCTGGTTCGCCGTTGGTGCGGCGGCGGCTCTGATATCGGAGCTTTGCTCGGCGCCCGTCTGGCTTCAGTGGGTGATTTTCGCGGCAGTGTCGCTCGTCGCGCTTGCGGTGACCCGTCCGCTCGTCAAGAAATTTTCAAAAAAGCGCGTTCAGCCGACCAACGCTGACAGATACATAGGCCTCGAGGGAATAGTCGAGGAGACTGTTGACAACACCGAGGGCACCGGTATAGTGAAGGTCGAGGGCTCGACCTGGACGGCAAGATCGTCCGACGGCAGCCGCATTGAAAAAGGTTCAAATATCACCGTTGACAGAATCGACGGCGTTAAACTTATGGTTTCAAAACACTAAAGGAGGATTATTATGGGACCTGTAGCAATCGGAGTAATCATCGGCATAATCGTGCTCGTGCTCGTTATTGTCGTGCTCAACATCAAGATAGTGCCGCAGTCCAAGGCCTATGTCATCGAGCGCCTTGGCGCATATTCGACCACATGGCAGACCGGCATCCACTTCAAGATACCTTTCGTTGAGAAAGTATCGAAGACCGTCTCCCTCAAGGAGCAGGTTGTGGATTTCCCGCCCCAGCCCGTTATCACAAAGGATAACGTCACGATGCAGATAGACACGGTCGTTTTCTTCCAGATAACCGACCCGAAGCTCTATGCATACGGTGTGGAGCGCCCGATATCCGCTATCGAAAATCTCTCGGCAACAACGCTGAGAAACATCATCGGCGAAATGGAGCTTGACCACACGCTGACTTCGCGCGATGTCATCAACGCAAAAATCAGAGTTATCCTCGACGAAGCCACCGACGCATGGGGCATCAAAGTAAACCGCGTTGAGCTCAAGAACATTCTTCCCCCGCCCGAGATTCAGGACGCGATGGAGAAGCAGATGAAGGCAGAGCGTCAGCGCCGTGAGGCAATCCTGCGCGCAGAGGGAGAAAAGGCGAGCAAGATTCTCGTTGCAGAGGGTCAGAAAGAGAGCCAGATCCTCGCCGCAGAGGGTGACAAGCAGGCCGCCATTCTTCACGCAGAGGCTGTCAAGGAAGCGAAGATTCGCGAGGCAGAGGGTGAGGCGCAGGCTATCGTCGCCGTTCAGGAGGCTCAAGCGAAGGCTATCGCCCTGATAAACGAGGCCGCCCCGAAGGACGGTTATCTGACGATAAAGAGCCTTGAAGCATTCGCAAAGGCTGCTGACGGCAAGGCGACGAAGCTCATCATTCCGAGCGAGCTTCAGTCCCTCGCGGGACTCGCGGCGAGCGCAAAGGAGATTTTCTCCGCCGACGCCGCAGCGGACGCAGAGCAGAAATAAGTTTATAAAAAGCGCAGAGAGTCGGTAAAACGGCTCTCTGCTTTTTGTTTTAATAAAATAAAAAAGAGCCGCCGAAGCAGGCAGCTCAAAAAATTTTTCTTGTCTTTTCGTGTTTATATTACCACAAAAACGCAAATTTGTCAAGTCTTGTAATCCCCTGCCCCGTGTGATATTAAGTATACGGAGGTGTTTTGAAATGAACAACATGACTGCACTGGTGAGCTGTTTTGCTCGGTATTACCACACGAAAACTGACGAAGCAAAGATCTTTGACGACCCGCTCGCGGGAGAGATTCTGAGTGAAAGTGAAAAGAACGTGATAGCGGAAAACATGAAAAACGGCATCGCATTTTTTGACCCGAATTACAGTGGCGGCGACCCGCTCGGGCGCGTTATGAACGGCTTCATCGCGCCGAGCGTAATCGCGCGCTCCGCGTTTTGCAAGCGGCATATGGAAAACGAGATAAGACTCGGCGCGCGGCAATGTGTCATCGCCGCCGCGGGCTACGACACATCGGGATATAAAATTGACAGAGATATCAAAGTATTTGAGCTCGACCGCCCCGAGATGATTGAAGACAAGGTAAGACGCATTGACGAAGCTGGAATCGACCGCAAAAATATCAGCTATGTCGGCTGCGACCTCGGCAAGGGTTTTATACCCGCTATGCTAAATGCGGGATATGACCCTAAGGAGAGGACATTTTTCAGCCTACTCGGCATAAGCTTTTATCTGACCCAAGACGAGTTCGCACGCTGCGTTAAAATCCTGTTTGAAAACTCGGCGAGCGAAAGCGCACTCGTGTTCGATTTCCCGAACGACCGTGACTGCACCCAGGAGCAGAAGAACAGACTGCTTGCCGGCGGCGCGGGCGAAGAGATGAAAGCGCGATACTCACACACGGATATCGAGCGCATCGCGGGAGAAGCGGGCGCGCTCATCTATGAGCTTGCGGACAGCGGCGATATTGACCGCGATTTCTTCAAGGCGCACAACGAAATGAAAAATGCAGAACCGATACTCGCCCCCGAGGGAGTCAGCTATTGCCTGATGGTCAAAAAGGACGGGCAGTATTGATAAAAAAGTATTGATAAAGCTCGTTTTTTTGTTGCGTAATAAGCCGGAATGTGATAATATATTGTCGATGAAATATTCAATTCTTTGTTGGAGGCAATTATATGGATCAAAGATTACAGCCCTTATTCACTCCGTGGAAGATCGGCAACTGCGAGATCAAGAACCGCATCGTGCTCACGAGCATGGGCGGCACCGACCTCTTCGGATGGATGGAGAAGAACCACTTCGATAAAGACGGCGCACGCTTTATCATGGAAGTCGCGAAGAACAACGCTGGTCTTGTTCTCCCCGGATGTCAGCCGGTCTACAACCCCATGTTCGGCCAGTGGCTCCACAAGAACAAGAAGATGTATGCCGACCTCAAAAAGTGGACTCCCGAGCTCCACAAGACCGGCGCGAAGCTCTTCGTTCAGCTGACCGCAGGCTTCGGCCGCTCCTTCACCATCAGCGAAATGATGGAGAAACTCTACACCAACCCCGCGCTGAGAGTCCTCAGCAAGCCCTTCATGGATCTCGACAAGATCACGGCTTCCGCGAGCCCCTCGCCCAACCGCTGGTCTGATAAAGTTCCCTCGAGAGAGATGACCAAGGCTGAAATCAAGGAGTTTGTCAATGCGTTCGCAGAGAGCGCAAAGATGCTCAAGGACGCAGGCGTTGACGGCGTTGAGGTTCACGCAGTCCACGAGGGCTATCTGCTCGACCAGTTCACCCTTAAATATGTCAACAAGCGCACCGACGAATACGGCGGCTCGTTTGAGAATCGCTATCGTTTCGCAGTCGAGGTAGTTCAGGCTATCAAGAAGGCGTGCGGCGACGACTTCCCGGTCTCCCTGCGCTACAGCATAATTTCCAAGACCAAGGGCTTCCGTCAGGGCGCTCTCCCGGGCGAGGCTTATACCGAGGTCGGACGCGACATGGCAGAGTCCGAGAAGGCTGTCAAGTATCTTCAGGATGCCGGTTATGACTGCCTCAACTGCGACAACGGCACATACGACGCATGGTACTGGGCTCACCCGCCCATCTACATGCCAGAGAACTGTAACCTCGAGGATGTTGAATACATCAAGCAGTTCTGCGACATTCCCGTTATCTGCGCCGGCCGCCTCGATCCGAGAGTTGCCGCGGACGCGATAAAGGAAGGCAAGCTTGACGGCGCAGGATTCGCGCGTCAGTTCCTCGCCGATCAGGAGTGGGTCACGAAGATGATGAATGACGAGGAGGATGACATCCGTCCCTGCATTCTCTGCCACAACGGCTGCTTCAACATGTGCCACTACAAGGGCGTGCCCAACGACCAGGAGCTTTCCGACAGCCTGCATCTTTCCCGCTGCGCTATCAACGCCGAGACGATGCAGTGGAACAAGCACTACATAAAGAAGACCAACTCGCCCAAGACCGTCCACATCGTCGGCGGCGGCATCGGCGGCATGGAGGCCGGCTC
>ERZ791624.17-NODE-17-length-117697-cov-2.369026_pt1 | contig 117697 bp, 117 predicted proteins | sample MGYA00510058_ERZ791624 | MGnify/ENA primary metagenome ERZ791624 (study PRJEB30046, sample SAMN00715158) | human gut metagenome | study: EMG produced TPA metagenomics assembly of the A metagenome-wide association study of gut microbiota in type 2...
AGCCACGGATGTCCAAATACTGCTTTGGCAGTGGCAGATCCAGCGCCATCAGAAAGATTGGCCAGTAAATGGTATGGAAACGGACAATATCTTTTCCGATCAGATGCAGATCAGCCGGCCACAGCTTCTTAAACTGATCTGTGGAACCATCCGGATCATATCCAATCTTTGTGATATAGTTTGTCAGTGCATCCAGCCAGACATATACGACATGTTTCGGATCAAAATCTACCGGAATTCCCCAGCTGAAACTGGTACGTGATACGCACAGATCCTGCAGTCCCGGAAGCAGAAAGTTATTCATCATCTCATTCTTACGGGAAACCGGCTGAATGAAGTCCGGATGGGTATTGATATAATCAATGAGCCGGTCTGCATATTTACTCATCTTAAAGAAATAAGCTTCTTCTTTGGCAGGCTGCACTTCCCGTCCACAGTCCGGACATTTGCCGTCTACAAGCTGGGATTCTGTCCAGAAAGACTCACAAGGTGTACAATACATTCCCTCATAAGATCCCTTATAAATATCACCCTGATCATAAAGCTTTTTAAAAATCTTCTTTACACATTTCTCATGATCCTCATCCGTGGTACGGACAAAGTTATCATAAGAAGAATTCACAAGATCCCAGATCCGCTTTACCTCACCGGAAACCTGATCTACAAATTCTTTCGGTGAAATATCTGCTGCCTCTGCTTTTTCCTGAATCTTTTGTCCGTGTTCATCAGTTCCGGTCTGAAAATAGACATCATAGCCTTCGGCTCTCTTATAACGCGCAATTGCATCCGCAAGAATAATCTCGTACGTGTTTCCGATATGCGGCTTACCTGAAGTATAGGCAATCGCGGTTGTCATATAAAACTTCCCTTTATTTTCTGCCATGTCCTTGGCCTCCTTATCTCACATTCGCTCTCCCCATTTTACCGAATTCCACGCCATTTGTAAAGTATCCCCTATTCGTCCGTTTTTCTGTTTATTCAAGAATATTTTCTTATATTCCAAGAATTTCTTGCTGACCTGTTTTTCCGTAGACTAATATGCTTTTATCCAGTTTTTTCCAGTACAAAACTGCCAAAGATAAATGAGAAGGAGCACCAACATGAAAAATATACAAATCGGGGCAGCCTTAAAAACGATGCGAAAAAATCGTGGCTGGACGATCCATGACGTAGTTGTACAGCTGAATGACCTGTACAATATCGCAGTCGCCGAAAAAACCGTGTACGGATGGGAAAGCGATCAGGCCTATCCCCGCACGGAAACATTGCTGCTGCTCTGTGAACTGTATCAGAGTGACGCATTCACCGGAAATCTCCTGCACATTCCTGCAGACAAATCCTTCCCGATCACTGCAGATGAACGGCATGTCATCGAAATGTATCGCCGGCATCCGGAACTACAAAGTGCTGTAAAACGCGTGCTTGATGTTCCCGTCAAAAAACCTTCTGCAAATTAAAGTCCTGATATCCTGTCCCCTGTAAAAACTATTTTCCAAAATTCATTCTGTCACAGAAGTTTCTATCTCATGCAGATATAAATCACATAAACCACATATAAAACCAGCATCACAATACCTTCTTTTCTGCTGATTTTTTCTTTTGTCCATGCAAACCCCCAAATCAACAGGCTCAAAACAATCAAAATCATAATATCTATGATGTTTTCCATCAAGAACGGCATCGGACTGATAACTCCCGCCAGACCAAGTACAAACAGAATATTAAAAATATTGGAGCCGATCGCATTTCCAAGTGCCATATCCACTTCATTTTTGCGGGCTGCAACAACAGATGTCACAAGTTCCGGAAGCGAGGTTCCAATTGAAACAATGGTCAGTCCTACCAGCGTCTGGCTCATTCCAATTTTCAATGCAATATTGCTGGCACTGTCTACAACGACATCCCCGCCAATCACAATACCAGCTACACCAACCACAAGGAACAACAGGCTTTTTGGCATCGACATTACTTTCTGTGCCTCTGCCGCTTCAATCTCTTCACTTTGCGGTTGCCCGCCTTCTTTTCCTGCTTTCAATGCCATACGAATCATTGTTCCGATAAATATGGCAAAAAACACCAGAAATACAGCACTGTCAAAACGTCCCAGTTTCATTCCCACACCACCGAGTATCATAAGCAGCAACGCTGCAAACACGGAATATGGGAAATCACGTTTCAATGTAGCTTTCTGTACAGCAACCGGAGTCATTATGGCACAAAAACCGATGACCACCATCATATTAAAAATATTAGATCCGACCACATTGCTGATTGCCAGCGTATTCTTATGCTGGATTGCTGCAACAACAGAAACCGCAGTCTCCGGAAGTGAGGTTCCCATGGCAACAATCGTCAGGCCAATAATGATGGCCGGAACATGAAACCGTTTTGCAATGCTGGAACTTCCTTCCACAAAAACATCTGCCCCTTTGACCAGGAAGAAAAATCCTGCGATCAAAAAAACAATTGCCAGCGGCATGGAACATGTTGAAATAAATTCTGTCATATCTTTTCCCTCTTTCTGTAAAATAATGTGTTAAAAGGCAATAATGCCAAGATGCTCCAACAATATTTTCAAACCTATGAGCATAAGTATTACCCCACCGGCAATCTCTGCCTTTTTCTTATAACGGGTACCGAAGAAATTACCGACAACCACTCCGATGATCGATAATACAAATGTCGTGCATCCGATAATCAGACAGGCTTCCATGATGGATACATTTAAAAAGGCAAATGTAATACCGACTGCAAGTGCATCGATACTGGTTGCAACTGCAAGAAGCAGCATCTCTTTGTGATCCAGTGGCAGATCTTTTGCTCCAATTTCCTGCACGTCTTTATCACGAATCGCTTCAATCACCATCTTTCCACCGATAAACAGCAACAGGAAAAAGGCGATCCAGTGATCGACCGAAGTAATGTATTTCTGAAAGCGGATTCCCAGCGCCCAGCCGAGAAACGGCATCAGTGCCTGAAATCCTCCGAAATACAATCCAATCAGAAACGCATGTTTTTTGTTGATTTTTTTCATGCCAAGACCCTTGCAGACGGATACCGCAAATGCATCCATCGAGAGTCCGACACCAATCAGAAATAACTCGATTACCATTCTTATGTTCTCCTTTTGTGAAGGGATTCATACCTTGCGCTTCTGTCCTGATATATCAAAAAGAGACCCAATGCGCACCAACGAAAACCGCGACTACAGCCACGTTTTTCCGGTGCACATGAGTCTCATTCTTTAAGGCTTGCCAGGTCCAAATGACCGGTATGTTGACAAGTCACACAATGTGCGAACTACTCCCTCACATACTTTTGTCTATGAATTAGGTAAACTATAACAAACGGTCTTTGAGTTAGTCAATACGAACTTCTTATTTACTGATGACTTTTGCAAACTTCTTCTTACCACGCTTTACGACCTTTCCTTCTCCGGCAAACTCGTCGAGCGTGTAACTGGTACTGATGTCTGTAACTTTCTCACCGTCCACAGAAACGCCACCCTGCTGTACGGCACGACGTGCATCGGAACGACTCTCACACAGAGAAGCCTTTACAAGAACTGCCATGATATCGAGCTTGTCATTGTACAGATCATCTGCAGTCACTTCAACCGTCGGCATATGTGCAGAAACCCCGCCGCCTGCAAACAGTGCATGGGATGCCTCTTTGGCTTTCTTTGCCTCTTCCTCACCGTGTACCAGTTTGGTCAGCTCATAAGCGAGAATCTCTTTTGCTTCATTCAGCTTGGCACCTTCCCATTTGTCCATCTCATGATCTGCTCCAATGGCAGGAAGGTCAGCATGCGGATGCACTTTAACACATCGGAATCTGCCACATTTCTCCAGTACTGGAAGAAGTCAAACGGAGAAGTCTTGTTCGGATCAAGCCATACGGCACCGGACTGTGTTTTTCCCATCTTCTTTCCCTCAGAGTTTAAAAGCAGATTGATCGTCATGGCATAAGCATCTTTTCCAAGCTTCCGGCGGATCAGTTCCGTACCACCGAGCATGTTACTCCACTGGTCATCTCCACCGAATTCCATGTTACATCCATATTTCTGGTACAGAGTGTAGAAATCGTAGCTCTGCATAATCATGTAATTAAACTCTAAGAAACTTAATCCTTTTTCCATTCTCTGCTTATAGCATTCAGCTGTCAGCATGCGGTTAACGGAAAAATGGGCACCGACATCACGCAGTACATCGATGTAGTTTAAGTCCATCAGCCAATCGGCATTGTTTACCAGCATTGCCTTTCCCTCTCCGAAATCGATGAAGCGGCTCATCTGCTTTTTGAAGCAGTCTACGTTGTGCTGAATGGTTTCTGGTGTCATCATCTGCCGCATATCGGTACGACCGGATGGATCACCGATCATGGCTGTACCACCGCCGATCAGCGCAATCGGCTTGTTTCCTGCCATCTGCAGACGTTTCATCAGACACAGTGCCATAAAATGTCCCACATGCAGACTGTCAGCTGTCGGGTCAAAACCGATATAAAATACCGCTTTTCCATTGTTGATGAGTTCCTTGATTTCTTCCTCGTCGGTTACCTGTGCGATCAGACCGCGGGCAACCAGTTCGTCGTAAAGTGTCATTGGGTTTCCTCCTGTAATTTAACTTTTTTGATTTTTCTGGAGCTTTATGTCCCTTTGCTCCATATCTATAAAAATCCAAATAAAAATCCCCTCGTCCTAATTATAAGGACGAGGGGGATCTCTCGTGTTACCACCTTAATTCGCATGCTGTTCACACAGCCTGCCTCCGCGAGTGCAGCTACACTCCAGTGCGTCTAACGGGCACTACTCCGTTACAGCCTACTTGCCTGCGCGTTCGGTGTAAAGCTCAGGGATGTATTCCCTGCGGTAAGGGGGGACCCAGCTTGCTGGGGGGATTCCTTATCGCCCGGCTTATGGTTTTTCCATAAATCCATCTGTGCTTTCCGTGTGCCTCTCATCTACCGGCTGCTTTCTGTTCGTTCCACACATTGGTACTTGTTCCCATCTTCGCTTGTATTCTATAATTATATTATTATAGAAAGACAATCACAGTTTGTCAAACAATTTTTACTTGACTTCTTTCGCTTCTGCCGGAACCCAGATTCCATCTTTTCCCCATGGCTGGATCATAGACAAATACCGCTTCTGTCCATCCTTTAAAAATGTAATCTGTATACCGACCTGTGTTTTATCTGCAGATTCAGATTCTTTTTCCACGGAAACAAGCTTTTTATCCGACGATAAATTCAAAAGCTGCCGGGCTGCATCTGTCGGCTCAAGCAATGCACCAATTGGAACCATATTCTTATTCAGCACTTCACCCATACCGTTTATACAGTAGTCCATCTGCGTATCGCTGATTCCCTGCGCATATGCTGTATCAAATTCGTCCACCGATGAAATGCCATCCGTTTTCGCATCCAGACTATCCGCAAACTGATTAATCTCTTCCTTTGTGATCTGAAACTTTCCGTTCTTCTGTGTATAATGAATATTTTCAATCCATACACTCACATGCGGATCTGATGTCTCTGCATAATAAAGAATCTCTGCCGTCTGTACTTCCGGGTTGATCTCATGCAGCCAGTAACCATTCATCTCTTTTCCGGTTCCGCCAAAGAAATCTCCAAACGCTCCCCACGGCCATGGACTTGACCACCCAAATGACGGAGTATCCCCGTCCACCCACAAAATATGTATTTTCTCTAAATTCGACTGTACCTCTTTGGATGTCATCTGCACAATTTTTTCTGTATCCCGGTCGCAAAATGCCTGTGCCCATTCCCTGATATTCTGCTCTATTATCGCAACTCCTGCATTTTCCTGCACTGGCTGCTGTGTACTATCCACTTTCTCGGTTGTATGCTCTGTTTTTGTCTCCGACGGTTTCTGGTTTGTCAGACAACTTACTGCCACAAGTGCAACCAAAACGGTTGCAATCGCAGCCACCCAGGTATGTGGTTTTTTAAAATTCAACACGTTCTTAATTCTCCTTCCTGCATCTGCCTCTCCAAACGCAACCGGGGCAAATGAATACGGATGCCGCTCCATCGCAAAAGCAAGTAAGGATGCGCTGTATCCTTTTTTAATCTGATTTCCAAACTGCGCAAGTACGGCCTCATCACAACTCATCTCCATGTCTCTTGTCATATAGAAAAGGCAATCCATGCCAATGGATTCCACCAGTATACAGCCAAAAGTACGAATGCAATCAGCTTCCATAAAGGATCATGTCTGCGAATGTGCCAGCTCTCATGCGCAAGGATGTACTGCTGTTCCTCCTCTTTCATCCGAAACGGAATATAAATCTGCGGGCAGAAAATTCCCAGTACAAACGGTGATGGAATACAGTCACATTCCCAGATCTTTATGGTCCGCCGAACGTTTCCAGATGTTTCATTTACGGTTAAACGTACTGCTGTCCGTACCATACTTCGGCATTTGATATAGGAATACATTCCATATCCTAAAAATAAAAATATCCCGATCAGCCAGACAAAAAACAACACCGCACAAATTTTCTGTGAGGTCGTCATAGCTGCTGTCAAACCAGCTTCAGAAGCTGCATCCCCTGTCACACGTGAACCGGCAGATATCTGCGTCACATTCTGTACTGCCGTTTGCGCATGCACTCCAGATACTCCTGTGTAGTGTGCAATCTCACTCATTTGTGATCTGCTTTTTGCCAGACGAAACAGATTAAACAAACTCCATCCTGATGCAATGGGCAAATCAAATAACATACGGATTCCAACAATTGCCCACAATGCATAGGAATATTTTTTGGGACATTTCCGCAAAAGCGCGCGCACTGCAAACACCGCGAGAATTACAACCGCCACCATGCCATTCCGCTGCAGAAATGCCAGAAAAATTACACTTGCCTTCTCCATTCTCTGCCTCTACCCTTCTTTATGCTCGTCGATCATTTTCTTGAGCAGCTTTGCTTCTTTTTTGGAAATTTTCTTTCCTCCAAGAAATGCTGTGATAAACCCTGGCAGTGATCCGTCAAATGTGCGATCCACAAAATAGCGGGATTCCTCTGCCTGCACCTGTTCCTTTGGAATTAAAACGGAAACCGTTGCATCCTCATTGGCAATGTATCCTTTTTCGCACATTTTCCGTACAACCGTATAAGTCGTGGATTTTTTCCAGCCAAGCTGTTCCTGACATAACTTTACAAGTTCCCCGGAGTTGACGGGGGCATGCTCCCATACGACACACATAAACCGGTAATCACTGTCACATAATTTTATATATTCCATCTTTTTCTCCTCCATAGGTTTATAGCTATCAACCTGTCTTCAGTTTATTCTTATAAACCTCAAATGTCAAGATCTATTTTTATAAACTGCGAGAAATGTCAGAAAAATACGATGGAAAATGTTTGAACTCACCTTTTTGAAAAGTTATAATAAACGCAAAAGGCGATTGTGAAATCGCCCAAAATAAATAACTCAAAAGGAGGACATGTTATCGTGGAAAAAGTACGTTACATGATTTCCGATGCCGCCGCACTGGCCGGTGTGGAAACCCATGTGTTACGTTACTGGGAAGAAGAACTCGACCTGACCATCCCACGAAACGAGATGGGACATCGATACTATACACGAGAAAACATACAGGAATTTCAAAAAATCAAAGAACTAAAAGAAAAAGGATATCAGCTAAAAGCAATCCGCATGATATTACATAATAAAAACCCCGAAGATGCCGGTGTTTCCGTGCCGGATTCTGCAGCACCTGGTCCATTGCCCGCATGTAACCGGAAACATCATCACACGGTTGTCGCCAAACCGAACCGACAGAATACAGATAAAACCGACTTACCTGTAAATACCCTTTCCGCGGAAGAACGCATGGCACAGTTCCGGGAACTGATGAGTGACATTGTAGGGCATGCGATTGCACAGAACAATGAAGCACTCACACTCGATATCAGCAAAGAAATCCGGGAAACCGTCTTAAAAGAAATGAATTACCTTATCCGGGAACAAAATGATATGACGGAAGAACGTTACCGCCAGTTGAGTGCTGAAATCCGTGGGAAACTGCAAAAAAAGCATACGCTTTTTGCGAAGAAAGAGAAAAAAGGAAAAGAGAAAAAAGTCCACCGGGAAAAAGCAAACAAGGGAAACGTATTAAGCACGGTATAACCTGCTTTCCCATAGCCCCGGTTTCCATTTATAAAAATGGAAACTGGGGCATAGTCCAGCTAATTTTTGCGAGTTATACTGATCTTTCATCAGGTTCTATTTTAATCAATCATATCATTCTGGAATTTTGATAAATGCTCATACGGCAAAATCAGCCGCCCCCGAAAAAGACCACATCCATCATTCATAAGGCTATTATTCACTGCCGTAAACATATTTACATCTACCCCTGACAGATCAAGATCCTGTAACAATCTACAACGCTCATAAGCCTCGTCAAAATAAATACAGCCGCCTTGTAAAATCGCATCTCTCCGTCCTCTGGAAGTTTCCTGTTTTTTTTCATAAAATAAATGATTCGCTACTCCAATTTCTGCAATATCATCCATCTCTTTTGTTCTAAGCTGCATTTCCATATAACACCGGGCACTGTTATCAAAAAACGTTATATGAAGCGAACGATATGAATTTGTACTTTCCCCATCAATATAATCTCTGTAATATGGGCGCACAGCATCATCCAATAGTAAAGAATTACTTCTTTTAACCCCACCTGTCGGCTCTGCCGTAAATCCACGTTCTTCCAAAAATTGTGGCAATACATTGGCAATCCGATATAAATACCTGATCTCTTCCTTCTTGCGATCCTGTTTTTGTTTCATATGACACCGTGGCATGGAAATCACAATACGGTACGCGATCAAATCGCGAAAACAGTTCAAACGCTCCTTGATTTCTGACACAGACGGATATGATCCATTCTTTTCATAATAATCGTATATGTATTCCACAATATATCCATTAAACTTTCCCTCTGCGCGAATCAACGACTTAATTCGTCCCTTGAAAGTAAAAGATAAATATGGATATTCCTGTGCCATATATTTATAAAACTCACGAATCTTCTGCGATTGCGAAGTCAGGAAATCATTGTGTTCCAAAAGTTTCATAATCTGTATCAAAAAGTTACAATGTACTAAATCCACTTCATTATGTTTCTGTACCGCCGAAATACGTAAATCCGCTATGTATTTTTTTAAAATGCGAAGAACTGTATCCCCCGAATATAAGTAATCATTCAATGTAATCATATTTTCCCCATCCTAAAAAGTGCGGTGCCGAGGCACCGCGATCCGCAAGATTATGTAATTGCAAGCTGATGTTTTACTTTACTCATATCAGATTCTAACACCGTCACGCGAATGGCAAGCAATTCTTTTTCATCATCTACTTTGCATGCTTCCCTCAAATTACGCACTAAATCACAATGCCCTTCTGCAATCCGTCTGATATTTACATTTGTTTCATTTTCAATTACCAATTCCAAACCGGTAACCTTTTCATCCAGTACCGTAAACTTCTGATCCAATACCGTAAACTTCTGATCCAGTTCCGTTACCTTCTGTTCCACACTGGCTACTCTCTGTTTTATTTCAGACATTCCACTTTTGAGTTCCCTGACATCACTCTCCAGTAAATCAAGCCTTGTGTATACAGGTTCAAATTTCTGATCTAACAACTGTGATAAAATCACAATATCTTCCTGTGTCATCCTTCTTTCACCTCCGATCTTTTTATTTTTCTTTCTCCAAACTTTTCCGATAGCTATTATGTTAACATCCTTTTTCTTATTTCGCAAGCAGATTATCTCTCATCATCATTTTTCTGTATGATTGGCTTTTTAACTGTAACATCTTAACGCTTTGAAATATTTGATTTGTAGAATATTTCCAAAAATCATAAACCTCAACATACGATGTATCAACATCCTTTTATGCAGAAACAGCAGGAAATCTATGATATCCATCATAAATTCCCTGCTGTTTTCTTCTTATTTCACATCTCCCCAGAATTCATTCCACTCACCGCCACCCATAGTGACAAAATATTTCAGCCAGACCTTCCACTGATCCATCTCTTCATCCGTCTCATGATCCTTAATCACCGAAAGCAGCCGATCCATCCGCACCATATAATCCGGATCTTTTACAAAATGCTTTTCATCATAATAGCGTTTTAATTTATGTATTGCTGCAATTGCGGCTTTTTCCATAAATCGTTCCTGTTCGAGTGCACAGTTATATTCCGGCACAGAATGAATGTAGTTCACACACGCACGATACCACTTTGTCATAGCTGCTCTAACACCTCATCTCCATACCGGGCACGGATCTGCTGTTCCAACAAAACAAACACTCCAATATACTGATCAAACTTTTTCATATAAAACAACCCCATCTTTCTCTATCTCGGATACCAATTCAGCTGACACGTATTTATCATCCATATTGATAATATCCAGCTTTAAAAGCGACCACAGATCCTCATTTAAACTATCCGACAAGCCTCCAAAATCTGCACATCCATAAATTGCCAGATCGATATCGCTTTTGGGCATATTAGTTCCACGCGCACGTGATCCAGATAATACTACTTTTTTTACCTGATATTTTTTTGAAATTTCCACTATCTGCTGATATACACTTTGTAAGTTACAGTCTTGATTCTCTTTCATTACAATCATTATTCCTATTTTCTGTTATTTCAGTGATCTTATTATACGCCAGATTCTATAATGAATGCAACCAGCCATTACTTTCCCACAAATGAAAAAAAGGGCCCCTTACCATAGTAAAGTTCCCTTTTTCCCCTAGTTATAAATCTTCTTCAGTTTTTCTATATCAATTGCAAGTTCCCCGTCACCATCTTTTACTTTCGCAATGACCGGTATGCCTGTTAATTCCTCAATCATTCTTGCATTATCTTCCTGCATGATTCCACCCACGTAATGATTTAGGATCACTCCTTTTACACCCATTCCATGATTCCGGATATATTCTATCGTCAGAACAACCGCATTGATCGTACCAAGGCCGGCATCCGCTATCACCAGCGTATTCAGGTCCAGCGCCTTTACAATATCTTCCAACAAAATCTTATGTTCTTTGTCCCAGCGGATGGGACAGACAATGCCGCCGCTTCCCTCTACCGTGACATAATCGAATTTGCTCTTTACCTTGTCAAAATCTTTTTTTATTTTCTCTGGATCAACTGGATTACCTTCTATTTGAGCAGCTAAATGAGAGATACCGCATTTTGATACAAATATGATAGCAGACTGGTATCTTCCTGTGTAATCCCGGCAATCTTTTTCACATATCCCGCATCACTATCACCTATGGATTTGGCTCCCGATAAAGCCGCTTTATAATACCCTGTACGGATTCCTGCATCTGCCAGTTTTTTTACGATCAATGCGGTAACATATGTTTTTCCGATATCTGTGCCGGTGCCTGTCACAAAAATTCCTTTTCCCATAATTTTAATCCATCCTTCCTATTCGTTCAGACAGAATCCATTTTTTCTCATTTTAAGTCCTACACCAGATGCCAGCAGACATAGCACAAAATCTCCAGGCATATCCAATGGGAAACAGGACAAAAAGATTACAGCAATTGTCGCCGGTGTATGTGCATAAAAATTTAAAATGATAAATTTATATACAATTCCAATGGCATAAGTCACAACAAAACCGGCCAGACAGGCAAGCAGATAATTCTTATAACTTGCTTTTAACTTTTCACATATTTTTCCGGTCACAAACGCGCTCGCAATAAATCCGACCAGATAACCAAAACTCGGTCGGAATATGTATCCAATTCCTCCACCTGCGGCAAAAATCGGAATTCCAATCAGCCCAAGCAATACATAACAGCCTACAGATATTGCGCCCTTATTTCCACCCAGAATCAATCCTGCAAGCAACACGAAGAAAAACTGAAGTGTAAAATAATCCATATAAGGAACCGGAATCTGAATAAAGGCGCCTACTGCAACTAAAGCGGTAAACATAGCGCACAATACCATACTTTTTGTCGATAATCGTTTCGTTTTCGTATTTTCCAAATTGTTAACCCTCCATTCAAGTTATTGTTAACAATTTAACGCATTTCTCTCTTATTGTCAACCTATCTTGTTCTATAAGTTGACATTTCAATAAGATATATGAAACCCGTTTGCGCAAAAAGATGCAGGGACGAAAATTTATCCCTGCACCCTTTTATAAATATGTCCGAAGATCCTGACACAAATCTTCTTCCAGTTTGATTAACTTTTTGGCAAATGTCTTTGCCTTATGATCCGCTGCCTGGTATTGGTTCAGATAGCGGCTGAGGGATTTTATGCCCATATCACAGCCATCTGTCATCAGCTCCGCAATCGCTGCATCCGAATCATTCATTGCAAGTTTCACATTAGTTTTGATCCAGGACATCCCCTGTGCCATTGGATTTGGTTCTTTTCCATCATCATGGAATTCTTCCAGCAGACTTTCCAGTTCTTTCTGAAGATCTTGATGCTGGTCCTTACAATTTTCCAGCATTTCTTTTAATTTTGTGTCATTTACCTTGTCGAGTACATCCGCAATCGATGCTGTACCCATCTTGATTCCTGCGTCGCATTCCCGTAGCAGCTTTATGGTATCCGGTTCAATCATGATCTGCCTCCTGATCGTTATACTTTTTATAAACAGTATTTCCGGATATCCTTTTTCTATTCATAAGAGATAACTATTCATCTTTTGTTTCGATCGGCACTTCCCGCTGCTCTACGGACGTTGAAAACACAATCTGCGTCTTTGTCCGCCCAAACTGCTGCAGCTCATTGATAAAATGATCCAGTTGTGCCGTAGACTCAAACAATGTCTCTATCAGCATGGAATAATCGCCCGTCACACAGTTACACTCGACAACATTTGGTATTTTTTCAATAAATGGGTAAAATACCGGTTTTTGTAATGGTTCCACCTCCAGGTTGATAAATGCCTTGATATGGTAATTGAGGTACAGTGGGTTTACCTTTGCCGAATAACCGGTAATTACGCCTTCATGTTCAAGTTTTTCAATTCTGGCAGACACCGATGGTGATGACAGAAATACCTGTGCGGCAATCTCCTTGAGCGGTGTACGGGCATTTTTCTGCAGAATCTGTATGATTTTTTTATCCACTTTATCCAGTTTTTTCATGATCTAAACCTCAATTTTTCTGTAAATACGCAAAAAAGGACACCTGCTTAGACGCCTGTGTCCTTCTTTTATCCGAATTTTAAATTATGAGGTCATTATAGCACATGTATTTCCATTTGCAATAAACGCGTTTGAATTTTACTTTATTTTATTATGTTTTTCCAGTATTTTCCTTATTTTTTTATGTTTAGTTAACCATTTTCCGGCTGTTTTTCCAAATACAACTTAAAGTATTTACCTTTGCCGCAAAGAGTGCTATCCTCGTCCCATTGAAAAAAGCGCGCGAGGATCAAACAACAATAGTAAAGGAAATAAAGGAGATTATCATTATGAAAGAGAAAGAATATATGCGTTTAGAATCTGATTCCATCGGAACCATGGAAGTCCCAGAAGATGCCTATTATGGCGTACAGGCTTTACGGGCCAAAGAAAATTTTCCGATTACCGGAACAAAATTACATCCTGTTTTCATTAAAAATCTTGCAAAAATCAAGCGGGCAGCTGCCATTACCAACCGAAAAGCCGGAAGATTGAAACCGGAAATTGCAAATGCAATTGAAGCCTCTGCAAACGAAGTCATCTGTGGCATGTTCGACAAAGATTTTATTGTCGATGGTATTCAGGGCGGAGCGGGAACAAGTGCCAATATGAACATGAATGAAGTCATTGCCACCGGAGCCATAGAAATGCTCTGTGGCAAAAAAGGCGATTATACGATTGTTCATCCAAATGACCACGTCAATATGGCACAATCCACCAATGATGTCATTCCAACCGCCGGAAAATTAACGGTTCTCGATCTTCTCAAACCTTTAGACAAAAGCCTTTCCCTTTTAACTGATGCATTATATGACAAAGCTGCAGCGTTTGACCACATTGTAAAAATCGGACGTACACAGCTCGAAGACGCTGTGCCGATGCGTCTGGGTCAGACGTTCCATTCTTATGCCACCATGATTTCCCGTGACCGTGACCGTCTTACAAAAGTCCGCACGGAAATGTATCCCGTAAACATTGGTGCAACCGCTATCGGCACAGCAATCAATACGTCCCCGTTTTATTTAGATAATATTGTGCCAACCCTTGGAAAGATCACCGGCTACCCGCTGACCCAGGCCGACGATCTGTTTGATGCCACCGAGAATCTGGACGGATTTGTACGCGTTTCCTCCTGCCTGAAAGCATGTGCGGTCAACTTATCCAAAATGTGTAATGATCTGCGTATCCTTGCAAGCGGACCAAAAGCCGGGTTCGGTGAGATTACACTTCCGGCTATGCAGAATGGTTCTTCCATTATGCCCGGCAAAGTCAATCCAGTCATCCCGGAAGTTGTCTCACAGGTTGCGTTTCATATTATCGGTCACGACACGACCATCACTATGGCGGCAGAAGCCGGTCAGATGGAATTAAACGCTTTTGAACCGGTTGTTTTTTACAATCTTTTTGACTCCATTACCACACTGACACACGCAGTGGATACTCTGACCGCCAACTGCATCCTCGGCATCACCGCAAATGAAAAACGCTGCCGCGAACTTCTCGATGCAAGCGTCGGTATCACCACCGCCTGTGTCCGTACATCGGCTACAAAAAAGCTGCAAGTCTGGCAAAAGAATCCTTAAAAACAGATATTCCAGTTAAAACTCTTGTATTGAAATACGGTCTGTTAAAAGAAAGCGAACTGGATTCTATTCTCGATCCTTATGCAATGACCGAAGCCAGAACCAGACAGACACAGGCAAAAGCCGTATAATAAGATTTATCTTTTGTGCAAACTATGCTATAGTAATGGCATAAACCACTACACAAGGAGGTACTCATAATGGAAACAGTAACAGAAGTAGTTAAAAACATGGCCGGCGGAGATGGCGAAGTAACCATCAAACGCATCCTCGGAGAAAAAGAATTAAACGGAAAATGTGGTCTGTATGCACAGGTAACCATTCAGCCGGGATCTTCTCTTGGTTATCACGAACATAAAAATGAAAGCGAGACGTATTACATTCTTTCCGGTACCGCAGAATATAACGATAACGGAACCACACGCACTGTAAAAGCCGGAGATGTAACCTATACACCAGACGGATGCGGACACGCTTTAAAACCGATTGGCAATGAACCGGTTGTATTTATGGCTCTGATCATCTTTGATTAATTTATCTTAGAAACATGCAAAAGGACCGGCTATCCCAAAAGGCAGCCGGTCTTAAAGCTGGCAGAACTCTTTCCCATATCTGAGGCGGGGCCAAACGTGGAAGATGGATGAATTAAATAAATGCAATCATATACAGCGGCAATGTAATGATACCATCTTCGCCCACACCGATATTTCCATCTGCAAATTTATACCCATAAGAAATATCTTTATGATTCTTCATAAGTGACTTTAAGGAATTTGCCCTCGTATTTCCGCCTTTTACTTCAATCGGAACTACCATTCCATCTTTTTGGATCACTACATCTATTTCTCTTTTCGTTGTCTCATTTTTATAAAAATATAACTGATATCCCTTTTTATACAGAGCATCTGTTATTGCATATTCATAGATACCGCCTTTGGAATTTCCCTCTAAAGTGTTTTCTACAATATGCTGTTTTAATGAAAAGTCCTTCATCGCCATCAACAATGTAAATCAGTTGTATAAGCCCGGAAAAAATCATCTCTTGCATAATCATCCAGATCAAATCTGACATCCGTCACAAGTTTACTTAAATGTACCATATCTGCACGAAGCAACCACTCAATACTTGAAAAATACTTTTGTGCTCGGCCTCCATGCTCAACTTCTTTATATTGAAATTTGTGGTTTTCTTTATCAAGCAGCTGCTTTGCAAGTGAAAGATAACATTTCTCTGCTTTTACCTTTTCTTCCGCAGTTGCATAATGTGCTATATCATACTGATATCCCAATAAGAGGCTCCTCTGTATCTTATCAACCTCTCTGAAATCCTTTGTATCTACATATTTCTGTACAGCTTCCGGCATACCACCTATTGCTATATACTGTCTGTAATAATTCATCATTTGGGAATGAATCGCCTCAGGTATCACGGTCTTTGATTCCAGATATCCGCAGAGGTTTCCGATCATGTCTTCAGAAATCCCCATTCCCCAGAGAAACTCTTCAAAATCAATCCCATACATTCTCAGATAATCAACATAACCGACCGGATAAGACGATGCACGTTTATAATCGATTCCAAGAAGCGAGCCCGACACAATAACATCATATCTGTTATCGATTGCCCAGAATTTAAGGGATGTGATTGCTTCCTGACACTCCTGAATCTCATCGAGAAAAATCAAAGTTTTCCCTGGCAGAATTTTCTTTTCAGGAAAGCGGAAACGCATAGCCATAACCATATTATCTACTGTAAGATCACCGGAAAAAATGTCAACGGCAGAAACCATCTGCTTAAAGTTGATTTCAAGCAGTTCCTCATAATTGTCTTCTGCAAACCGTTCAATAATATATGTTTTTCCTGTTTGCCTGGCTCCCTGTACAACAAGGCATTTTTTATTTTTTGTGTTAACCCAGTTTTTTATTGAAGCAATTGCTTTTCTTTTTAACATAATACCCCCATCAACAAAATTTCTTTCTACCAGTGCGTATTATCAACATTTTGGAAAGTAAAAATGTATTTGATGTCAACATTTTGCATTATTGTATCATTGCTATAGTTCTTAATCAAGTATAATATGCCATAATTTTATTCTTTCCCATAATAAACCAACTTAACATTATTAGATATTGTCACTATGTCATTACATAAAAAAAGACCAACGATCCATCTTCTGAATCGTTGGTCAAATGTTGTGTCAAACTTGTGTCAACGCTACGTCTCCAAACGCTGAAACCCTTGGTATTACTAGGTCTATTCGCAAACGTATGGCATCATAGCCAGATGACGTGCTCTCTTGATAGCAACAGTAAGAGCTCTCTGATGCTTTGCACAGTTTCCTGTGATACGACGAGGAAGGATCTTTCCTCTCTCAGAGATGTATCTCTTTAACTTGTTGATATCTTTATAATCGATGACATTATCTTTGCCACAGAATACACATACTTTTTTTCTTCTACGCATTGGTCTTCTCTTCATGGAAGATCCTTCAGCTGTTTTATTGAAAGCCATGTTCTTTAACCTCCTATATGATGTTATGCTCTATGGAGCATTTAGTTGAATGGTAATTCTTCATCAATTCCATCCGGAATATTCATGAAGCCATCTCCGGCAGCTCCGCTTGGTGATGGAGCAGAAGGTGCACCGCCGAAATCAGCATTTCCACCAGCTGCATTTTTGCTCTCCGCAAATTCTACGTTCTCTGCCACAACATCTGTGGTGTAAACGCGCTGTCCATCCTTGTTTGTATAACTGCCTGTCTGGATATGACCCTCGAGAACGAACTTGGTTCCCTTGCGGCCAAATCTCTCCAAAAACTCTGCTGTCTTGCTAAATGCAACACAACTAATGAAATCCGCTGTCTGATCCTCATTGTTCCGGCGGAACCGACGGTCAACTGCCAGTGTAAATCTTGCAATCGCACTGGAACTCTCCCCCTGAGAGTAACGAACTTCTGCGTCTCTGGTTAATCTACCCATAAGAATGACTTTATTCATACAATCTCCTACTTTCTTATACTACTGCTCGTCTTTTCTAACGCATAAGAAACGAAGAACGTTGTCCATGATACGGACATCCTGCTCAATTTTAGCTGGAGCATCAGATGCTGCGTCGAACTGGATGAAGTAGTAGAATGCTTCGCTCATCTTCTGAACGTCGTAAGCTAACTTCTTCTTACCCCATTCTTCAACTTCTGTAACAGTACCGCCTGCACGAGTGATATACTCTTTTGCTTTCTCAACGGTTGCTGTTCTCGCATCATCTTCGATCTTTGCACTGACAACGAGTGCTAATTCATACTTGTTCATGCGAAATGTTACCTCCTTTTGGTCTCTGGCTCACAGAACATAGCCTGTGAACAAGGAAAAAATAGTTATCACGAGGATATACTATACCATGTTTTATGCGGATTTTCAAGCCTTTTCTTTAACTTTATTTGAGTTTTTCCCAAGATTATGTTATAGTGGGTTCTGAACGGTATTCATACAGAAACTGTATCGACTGCGGTATATTTATGATGTATCGCCCCAAATGAATATGTGAGTCACCTTTACACAGGATTTCGACGGACACCTGTTACACAGGATCCGATCCATTTAATTACCAGAAGGAAGGTGGTAGCATGAAAACAGGAATCATAGGCGCAGGGCGCGTAGGCTGCTCCCTTGGAAAATATTTCCGGAGTAAAAACGCAGACCTTGTGGGATATTATGATACCAATGCCGCGGCCGCAGAAGAAGCCGCCGCGTTTACACAGACTGCCGGTTTCAATCAGGTGCAGCAACTGGTGCGTGAATCAGACATCCTCTTCATCACGACACCCGATTCGCTCCTTGTACCCGTATGGGAAGAAATCAAAGGCATGTCACACAGGAATCAGATTATATGTCATTGTAGTGGCGCACTTTCATCCGATTCATTTTCTGGAGCCAAAGAAGCAGGGGTATCCTGCTGCTCGGTTCATCCAATGTTACCGTTCAGTAACAAATTTTCATCTTATCAGCAATTAGAACATGCATTTTTTACCGTAGAAGGGCATCCATATGCCGTAGAAATCATCACAGATCTTCTGACTTCCTATGGAAACGAAGTCTGCCAGATTGATGGCAAGGCAAAACCAAAATACCACGCGGCAGCCAGTATCTTAAGCAATCAGGTGATTGCCGTACTGGATATGGGATACCGGCTTCTTAAGGACTGTGGATTTTCTCGTGAAAAAGCCATTGCAGCAACTGCTGCGCTTGTCCGTCAGAACATTGAAAATGTAATTTCACAGGGCTGTGTCCATGCACTGACCGGTCCCATCGAACGCGGGGATGTATCTACTGTAGAAAAACACTTACAGGTTTTAAACCCAGAAGATGCTGCACTGTACCGTATGCTCGGCACTCGGCTTCTGGCAATTGCAAAAGAAAAAAATCCAGCGCAGAACTATGAAAACATGGAGCATGTTTTAAATGCTGTAGCATATGAAAAAGAAAATGGAGGATTTCAATAAATGAAAAACACAGTTGTTACCTTTCAGGAAGCTAAAAATAAAGGCGAAAAGCTTTCCATGCTGACTGCCTATGATTACTCTACTGCCAAACTCATTGATGAGGCAGGCGTCAATGCCATTCTCGTCGGCGATTCCCTCGGAATGGTCGTTTTAGGATACGAAGACACGCTCTCCGTCACCATGGAGGACATGATCCATCACAGCGCAGCGGTTGCCCGCGGCATCAAAGATACACTCCTCATCACCGACATGCCTTTTATGTCTTACCAGACTTCCGTCTATGACGCTGTTGTCAATGCCGGACGCCTGATGAAAGAAGGCCGTGCACAGGCAGTTAAGCTGGAAGGCGGAAAAGAAGTCTGCCCTCAGATCAAAGCCATCGTAGACGCTTCCATCCCTGTTTGTGCCCATCTCGGTCTGACCCCGCAGTCTGTCAATGCCTTTGGCGGATTTAAGGTACAGGGAAAAGGCGAAGCTGCCGCACAGAAACTGCTTGATGATGCGCGTGCCGTTGAGGAAGCCGGAGCTTTTGCCGTTGTCTTAGAATGTGTGCCGCAGGCCCTTGCCACAAAGATTACCGAGAGTATTCATATCCCGACCATCGGAATCGGTGCCGGTGCCGGATGCGACGGACAGGTACTTGTTTATCAGGATATGCTTGCCATGTATTCCAACATGAAACCGAAATTTGTCAAGCAGTTTGCACAGGTCGGTGAACAGATGCGTGAGGCATTCCGCACTTATAAAGAAGAAGTTGCTGCCGGAACGTTCCCTGCTGCTGAGCATACCTTCAAAATGGATGAAACCGTTCTGAATAAATTATATTAAGACATTCCTACGGAATCATTCGCATTGTTTTTGTCAAATAACAATAAAACCAAATTACAATGAAAATCAGGAGATTATAAAATGGAAATATATGGAGAAATCAGTAAAGTAAGAGCTGCCGTAAAGGCATGGAAAAAAGAAGGATTAACCGTCGGATTCGTACCGACCATGGGCTATCTGCATGAAGGACACAAAAGTCTGATTGACGCAGCCAGAAAAGAAAATGACCGTGTCGTTGTCAGTATTTTTGTAAACCCGATGCAGTTCGGACCAACCGAAGATCTGGAGAGTTATCCGCGCGACCTCAAAAAAGATGCTGCATTGTGCGAAGCTGCAGGTGTAGATATCATCTTTCATCCGGAACCGGAGGAAATGTATGCCGACGGCTTCTGTTCCTATGTGGATATGAATGGTCTTACCACCGAACTCTGTGGAAAAAGCCGTCCGATTCACTTCCGCGGCGTGCAGACCGTTGTATTGAAACTCTTCCACATTGTAACTCCGGACCGCGCATACTTTGGCCAGAAAGATGCCCAGCAGCTTGCCGTCATCCGTCGCATGGTCAAAGACTTAAATGTGGATACCCGGATCATCGGCTGCCCGATCATCCGTGAAGATGACGGACTGGCAAAGAGCTCGAGAAATACTTATTTAAATGGCGAAGAACGTCAGGCGGCACTTGTGTTAAACCGCAGTTTAAAAGCTGGAAAAGCCCTTGTGGATGCCGGAGAAACACGCGCTTGTGTCATCAAGTCTGCAATCACAGCAGAGATTGAAAAAGAGCCGCTTGCCAAGATTGATTATGTGGATGTCGTTGACTTTGACACCATTACTCCGGTCGAAAAACTCGAAGGTTCCATTCTTGTAGCCATTGCCGTATACATTGGCAAAACCAGACTGATCGATAACTTTATCGTGGAAAAATAGGAGATTACTCATGCAGTACAATATGTTAAAAGGAAAAATTCACCGGGCTGTGGTAAAACAGGCGGATCTCAACTATGTCGGCAGTATCACGGTCGATACCGAACTCTTAGAAGCTGCCGGAATTTTAGAATATGAGCTGGTACAGATCGTCGATGTGGAAAATGGCAATCGCTTTGAAACTTACACCATCGCAGGGGAAGCCGGTTCCGGCATGATCTGTTTAAACGGTGCCGCTGCCCGTCAGGTCGCTGTGGGCGATCATGTCATTCTCATGTGCTATGCACAGATGACACCGGAAGAAGCAAAAGAACATCACCCGAAAGTTGTTTTTGTCGATGCGGATAATCACATTGCACGGGTCACCAACTATGAAAAACACGGAAAACTGACGGATGATTTTATCGGTGCATAACAAAAAGGAGGTTACTGTAAACAGTAACCTCCGTTTTTCTCTCTACGTGAATGACAGCAGATTTCTATAGTAATTTGTCCGATGCTACGGTATAATAAATGTATTGAAAACAAAGGAGATTCCCTATGAAAATTGCCTTATGTGATGACGATGAGAAGGAATTGTCCAACATACGGTCGCTTTTGGACAGTTATCAGAAAACTCACAATATTCCGTTTACCTATCAAGAATATCACAGCAGCTGTGAACTTGCCCTGCGGGCATCAAAGGAACGATTCGACATTTATCTGCTAGACATCCTCATGCCACATATGACCGGCATGCAGCTTGCACGCGAAATCCGTACTTTCGACCATGCTGCCGATATTATTTTTCTTACAACCTCATCGGATTTTGCGGTGGAAAGTTATACAGTAAAGGCCACCAATTATCTGATGAAGCCGGTATCCTCCAACGCTTTCTTTGCTGCCATGGATGACATCCTACGGGTAAAAACACAGGAACAGGGGCATTTTCTTGTACTAAAAAGCCGGATTGGCGTACATAAAGTTCCCCTGTCCGAACTGATCTATGTAGAAGCCCAGAACCGCAAAGTTATCTACTATACGAGTGGAAGGGAACAGATTGTCTGCACAGAACTGTTCTCGTCCGTATGCAACAGCCTGCTGCAACACCGGGAATTTATTCAGGTACACCGCTCGTTCCTTGTAAATATGAACTATATCCGCTCGATCGGCACAATGGATATGTGTCTTCACAACGGCACAAACATTCCGCTTGCACAGCGCAGGGTTGCCGATATCAAAAAACATTATCTCGCTTTCCAGATGGAGGAATGATTATGCCTGAACTTTCATCCGTTTTTTCTTTAGTTAATTATGCTTTTGTATTATTTTTCGGCATCGTGGCGGCACTGTATCTTGCCGACATCGGTTTTTGCGATCATAAGCGTGTCTATGTCCTGACGCTTTTTTTCTTTGGTATTGCCCAGCTTCTTTTTTATCTGATCATGGGGGAGTCGGTGCTTTACAAATGCTATCCGTTTCTGATCCATATCCCTTTGATTGCCTTAATTTTCCTGCGGTTTCACCGGAATCTGTCAATCTCTGCCATCTCCGTTTTGTCCGCATATCTGCTGTGCACGCCACGCAAATGGTTTGGCACCTTTGTTGCTTTCTTTTTTGACAGAAATCCCGTTGTATCGAACATTGCCTCCATCATTATTACCATTCCGCTTCTTGTTCTTGTGATCCGGTTTGTCTCACCGTATATCATCCGGCTGAAATATGAAAGCCGCACGACACTGCTTTTGTTTTTCCTGCTTCCGCTGGTATACTATGTCCTGGAATACACGTTTACTGTCTACACGGATCTGCTCTACACGGGCGGTGCAGTCGTTATTGACTTTATGGACAGTTTTCTTGTCGTATCCTTTTTTATTCTGTCTGTTCTCTCGCTTAAATTTTCAAGTGAAAAAAATAAAGCAGAACGGGAAAATATTCTGCTTACTACGGCTGCCACACAGGCACAGAAAGAAATTGCCCAGCTTTCCGCTTCCCAGCAGCAGGCAGCCATTTACCGGCATGACCTGCGACACCATATGAATTTCATCCAGAGTTGTCTGGATCAGAATAACCCAAAAGAAGCGACTTCCTACATCCACGAAATCTGTACCAATCTTGAACACAGTTCTGTCATTCGCTACTGTGTCAACGAATCGGTCAATCTGATTGTATCCTCCTACGCCAATCAGGCTGCCGTAAACCACATTCCAATGCAGATTTCCATTACTGCGACCGAATTTTCCCGTTTTCAGATTACAGATCTGTGCAGTTTATTTGCCAATGCACTTGAAAACGCACTTCATGCCTGCCAGCAGATGAACCCGCAGTCCCAACGCTATATTTCACTTAAGGTATATGAGAAAAATACACAGTTATGTATCCAGATAAAAAACAGTTATGAACAACCTGTCGTTTTTGCAGATGATATCCCGATATCCCGTTCCGTCAACCACGGCATCGGCGTACAGAGCATGATCTCTGTTGTCGAAAAATACCATGGTGTCTATGGATTCTTTGCAGATCATGGGGAATTCCGGTTTCAGGCTTCCATGTAACATCTGATTTTCTGTCGATTCGTGAACTCTTTGTGTCCTCCCCGCAATTTTCATCAAATAGACACAACTTCATACGAAAATATCTCCAGATTGAAACGGAGGTTATTACCTATGGGAAAAAACAAAAAAGAAAAACCGGAACTTACTTTAGAAAACTTAAACCGTGCCATCCGCACCTATCAGCGCGAGGAAGTTTTATATCTGATCCAGCACGGTATTTTAAAAGATATTCCGGAAGATGAAAAAACTGCTACCTATCAGCAACTGGTTTCTCTGCAGAATATGGAGATCCTGCAGTCTGTTGCCAGGCAGGAAAATTTCCTTGATCCGGAAATTTTCTGTAATCAGTCCGACTCTTCACAAAGCAAAGTATTTGTCAACCAGTGCCTGACAAAATTCCGAAAACAGTTTCTGCTTCAGGATGATGATGTCTGCAATACACTTTTTACACTTGCATGCGCATGTGGCTGCATCAGTATGCTGCATATTTTAATTGAACAAAAGAAGGTAAAAGAACGTTATCCGGAACTTGCACAATATTCTCTGGATGTATTAAAAACAGTAAAAGAAATTCCTGCCGGTACGATGTCCGGCACGGATCTGGTGCAGCTGTATTTTCTTGCTGCCATATCTGCGGACTGTGAGAAAAAACTGGATTATCTTTCAGCCAGCAGCTTTGACCTGTATGTGAAAAATGCTTCCGGAAAAACAGTCATTGACCGGTTGGAGGAACGCATCAAAGAAAACAAATACAGTAAAAACCGTCGCGGCAGCCTGATGCAGATTGAAGATAAAAAGATGCTTGCCAAACTGACCAAAGCCCTCTATGAAAAGACACACCCTCCAGTAAAAGAAGCTTCATCGAAGAAGATGATTGGCTGCGGTCTGGCAATCGCCTGTATGGCAGTTCTTGCAATCGCGGTCTGTGTAGCATCCTCTTCGTCCAAAAAATCAGACAAGCAAAACGAGACAACCACGGAAAATTCATCCGCTTCCCTGACCGGTTCCACCGAAGCCGACAGTGCCTCTGCGTCGGATTCCTCCGAATCCTCCAGCAGCTCCACGGAAACGGATTACAGCACCGACTCCAGCCTGACCGTAAAAGACGGGAACCAGGTAAACATTGATTATGTCGGTTATATTGATGGCAAGGCTTTTGACGGTGGAGATACGCAGGGACAAGGAACCGATCTGACCATTGGTTCCGGATCCTACATTGATGATTTTGAGGATCAGTTGATCGGTGCCCATCCGGGGGATAAAGTAGAAGTGAAAGTTACCTTCCCGGAGAACTATGGTAACGATGAATTGAATGGGAAAGAAGCAACATTTAAAGTAACTGTAAATGGAATTTATGAATAACCAAAACCGTCTGAGAATCTGCATTATGCAAAATTCTCAGACGGTTTTTCTCAAAAAACAGGAAAGCGGTTGTGCATTTTGCACAACCACTTTCCTGTTTTTTGTGTCGGTTTTACCATCCCATTTTTTCTCAATAATCATTTTCGCCAATTTTCGATGACCTGTTTCAGCACAAATTCACGAAGATATTTTTTAGTCTTTATTTAACTTGAATATTAATTTTTCAGTGCCTATAATTAAGCTAAATCAAGGTGTTAAAAACTAAAAATTTTAATCATGAAAGGAAAAGGTGTAGTATGAGAAAGCAAAAACAACTGGCAAAGAAACTTATGGGGTTTCTACTGACACTCGTGATGATCTGCACATTAATTCCACTGGCTCCACAGACAGTGAAAGCAGCATCTGATGGCTTCTATATAAGCGGAACCAGTGTGTATGATGCCAATGGCAACAAATTTGTTATGAGAGGTGTCAACATCGCTCACGCCTGGTACACCAGCGAGACCGATACTTCCATTAAGGCAGCCGCAAGCAAAGGTGCCAACTGTGTACGAATTGTATGTTCGAACGGAAAACAGTACACAAAGACATCTGCTTCCGAATTACAGCACATCATTGATGTATGTAAACAGAACAAAGTTGTCTGCATCGTAGAAGTCCATGATGCAACCGGTTCTGACAGTACATCGGATCTGAATGCAGCAGTTGATTACTGGAAAGAAATGAAATCCATCTTATCTGCAAATAAGAAATATGTGATCGTAAACATTGCAAACGAATGGTACGGCACATGGAACGGAAGTGCCTGGGCATCCGGTTACAAAACCGCAATCAAAAATATGCGTAATGCCGGAATCCATAACTTATTAATGGTTGACTGTGCCGGATGGGGCCAGTATCCGGATTCCATCAAAGATTATGGAAAATCCGTTATCCAGGCAGATTCTGATAACAATATTATGTTTTCGATTCATATGTATGAATATGCCGGAAGCGATGCAAATACTGTCCGCACCAATATCGATAACGCACTTGCAACCGGTGCTCCTCTGACAATCGGTGAGTTTGGTTTTAAACATACCAATGGTGATGTCGACGAATACACAATCATGCAGTACAGCCAGCAGAAAGGTGTCGGATACATGGGATGGTCATGGAAAGGAAATGGCGATACATGGAAGTACCTGGATCTTGCAAATTCTTTCGACGGCTCCAGTCTCTCTGATTGGGGAAACACTTTATTCTATGGCGATAACGGTATCAGCAAAACTGCCAAGACATGTACCGTATTTACCGGTTCTTCCAGCAGTTCTTCCGGAAGCTCCTCCTCTGGAAGCAGCTCTTCTGGTTCAAGTTCATCCGGTTCAGGTTCTGGAAGCTCCAGCAGTACCGATTACAACACCAGCGGATTAGATGGTGTGTACTATATTAAGAATGCAAACAGCGGAAAATACCTCGATATCGTAAACGGTTCTTCCTCTGATGGTACAAATGTACAGCAGTATCAGTACAATGGCTCAAATGCCCAGAAGTTCAAATTAGTAAATGACGGCAATGGATATTACTCTATCCTTACTGCATGCTCCAAATACAAGAGCGGTGTGGATGTCAGCGGCTGGGGAACATCAAATGGAACTAACATCCAACAGTGGTCTTACCACGGTGGTGATTGCCAGAAGTTCCAGTTCGTAAAATCCGGTGATGCATACATCATTAAAACAAAAATGTCCAATTGCTACTCCTGCCTTGATGTTTATGCAAAGAGTAAAGCAAACGGTGCGAACGTAAGCCAGTGGTCATACTTAGGTGGAAAGAACCAGTTATGGTACTTAGAGAAAGCTTCTTCCAGCAGTTCCTCAAGTTCTGGATCTTCCAGTTCTTCAGGTTCCAGCTCCTCAAGCTCTTCGAGCTCAAGCAGCAGTTCTTCAAACTATAAGTCTCTGTTCTGGGGTTCTAAGTCTTCCAGCAACTGGAATCAGGCAGTATCTGTTATGACTTCTAAAAATGGTGGAAGCTTCAATGGCAGTGACGTGAAAAAAGGCGGCTGCTTCTACGTAGAATATGATGGTAACAAAGATGATTTAGAGTTAATCTTACAGAGCTGGTCTGGCGGTGCATCCTGGGCAAAGGTTTCCATCAGCGAATCCGGTTCCGCAAACGGACACCGTTACATCAAATGCTCTTATGACAATTGTGTATCTGCATTCGGTACCAGTGATTTCTCTGGAAAACTGGATCAGGTTCACGTAAGTGCAAAATCAGGTAACATAACTGTTTATTCTGTTTGCTATATATATTAAATGATGATTAAAGGGTCAAAAGGTATCATCGATGCATGCTTGCATGCAATTCGATGTATACCTTAGTGACCCGCACTACACCGAGAAAGTAGCAATTTGCTGCGAAAACGCAGAAAATTTGCGGATTTCGAGGTGGAATCGGCAAAATGTTTGGCCGCGCTTTTTCCGGCGAGAGCATGTTTGTCAACCGTTACACAGCAAGAAACGGAAACGGACTGATTGCATTCGCATCCAGTTTTCCGGGATCTATTCGTGCATTTGAAATCGCACCGGGACAGGAAATCATTGCACAGAAGAGTGCATTCCTGGCTTCAAGTGCTTCCGTAGAAATGTCCATCTTTTTCCAGAAGCGATTCGGAAGCGGATTATTCGGTGGAGATACGCAGGGACAAGGAACCGATCTGACCATTGGTTCCGGATCCTACATTGATGATTTTGAGGATCAGTTGATCGGTGCCCATCCGGGGGATAAAGTAGAAGTGAAAGTTACCTTCCCGGAGAACTATGGTAACGATGAATTGAATGGGAAAGAAGCAACATTTAAAGTAACTGTAAATGGAATTTATGAATAACCAAAACCGTCTGAGAATCTGCATTATGCAAAATTCTCAGACGGTTTTTCTTTTATGAAATGTTGTAACTATTCAGAAATATTTTAAATCATACCATCCCGCAGCACATCATGATCCCGTAACAGCTTCTCGATCACGGTTCCCTTGATCTTACCAAGAAGCGGTTTCTTGATCACATTGAGCGGTCCAAGGTTCATCTGCAGCGGGGACTTGCCATCCATCAGCTTCACGCTACTGTCTAACAGTTCACGCACATCGTAGACGCTTCCCCATACTTCCGGCACGCCGCGGTCCACACCGAGCAGTCCGTAGACCGCTTCCATAGCGGTACGCACCGAATACTCGGTTGTAAATACCGTGTCTCTCGGTGTCTCGGTGAACTGTCCGAGGAATGCAAAGTTGACACAGCCATCCGGAATGACATCCGGGCGGTCACCCTTGGTTCTTGGCATAAAGAATGCGGTGATATACGGCATCATGGTCGGTACGCAGACGGCGCTGTGCTCTGCCAGATCTTCAATCTGATCTTCCGGCACACCCAGATGATACAGCCACTCTTCTGTAATCTCTTTACCGGTACACTCTTTCATTGGCTTCTTGATAAAATCACCCGGTACATCGGTAAACAAACCATATACCCATACGCAGACTTTATCTTTGTCCTGCTCCTTGAACTGTCCCTGACGGTTGATCGTCCAGCTTAACAGCCAGCTGGAATCCTTGCAGCTTACGATACCTCCGGTAACCGTCTTTCCGCTGCGCGGATCACGCTGGCAGATCTTCTCAATATATGGAAGAATCTTGTCATCCAATGTGGTAACGGTTGCCGACTCCCAATTGGTCTTTGTAATATCGGAACAGAATTTTTCCGGATGTCCGAACGCCGGATCCTGTTTTGCAATGTTCTTCCACAGGCTCCAGCAGCCACTGGTACGCACTTCGGCATCACCGTTTGGTGCATGGTTCTGATCGCCGTAAATCGTACCTTCGGTACAGCTTCCGTTTGTGACAAATACCAGATCATTTTCGGTCAGAACGATTCCGGTCTCTACCCCTTTTACTTTGCAGTCAATGGCTTTTGCCACTTTCTTTCCATCTTTGATGTCAAAAATTACGTTCGTTACTTCAGTATTGAACTGGAACTCTACACCGGCATCCTCAAGATATTTCTTCATCGGAAGAATCAGGGATTCGTACTGGTTATAGCGTGTAAATTTCAGTGCGGAAAAATCCGGCAAACCGGAAATATGGTGGATAAACCGCTGGAAATACAGTTTCATTTCCAGTGCACTGTGCCAGTTTTCAAATGCAAACATGGTGCGCCAGTACAGCCAGAAGGTCGAGTCAAAGACTTCCTCATCAAACACATCCTCGATGGTCTTATCATACAGATCTTCATCCTTTGTCATAAACAGCTTCATGATTTCCATGCAGCCCTTCTGACTCAGATTAAATTTGCCATCGGTATGTGCATCCTCACCACGGTTTTCGGTTGCACGGCAAAGTGAATAGTTTGGATCTTCTTTGTTCAGCCAGTAATACTCGTCCAGCACGGATGCCCCTTCGATTTCCAGTGATGGGATGCTGCGGAACAGATCCCACAGACATTCAAAATGATTTTCCATCTCACGGCCACCGCGCATCACATAGCCGCGGGTCGGATCAAAGATACCGTCACAGGCACCACCTGCCACATCCATTGCCTCTAAAATATGAATATGGGAACCTGGCATCTGCCCGTCTCTTACGAGAAAACATGCCGTTGCAAGTGCTGCAAGTCCGCTTCCTACAATGTATGCATTTTTGTCATCGACACCTTCCGGTTTCTTTGGCCGGGCAAATGCCTCATAGTTTCCATTGGTGTAATAAATGCCTTTGCTGTTTTTTTCATATTTTCCGCGCTCGGTGTTGCGGTAATCAACCGGTGGTGCTGCCTTTGCAATCTTCTTTACTTTCTGCTGGCTGGTTTTCTGTGCAGCATATACAAGTCCTGCACCGGCTGCTGCAACTGCTGCAATTCCAAGTCCTAATTTCTTATTTTTATTTGACATAGAAAAATCTCCTTTCTGATTTCTGGGATACTTCTCATTTAGTGTTTCTTCGTTACAGGTTTCTGATTCATTTCAAAACCAATTCCCATAAAATCATAAAACCTGTAACACGACAGATCATTTGTGGAACAAATACGATATGGTTATCTTACCATCTCTGTGAAAAGATACCATTTACAAAATGCCTGAAATGATAAAATTTTTATCATTTCAGGCATTTTGATTAATTTTTATTTCTGTTTAAAATTCTCGATCGAACGCGCAATATTCCCATCGAGTGCCGTTCCCATCATCATAACGATCTTATGGTAATCCTCCTGCATGCCCTTGTCGATCCAGTCAAGCATAATTCCCACAAATCCATATTTATAAAAATCTGCAATAAAGCGTTTATCCCCGTCTGCAATCGCAATACCTTTGCATTTTTCTTCCACGACATTTACGATCAGTTCATACGTCAGCTTATACAGATACTGCTCCACTTTTTCGTGGGCAACCGCATGGTATACATTCATAATAAATGGCTTGTTTTCCAATACTGCCTCAAATATCTGCGCAATTCCCTCAAGCCACGTATCGTATGTCTTTTTGCCCTGCAACGCACGCTTTCCGTCCTCCACACATGCCCACTCCACCAGATCATAAATATCCTTAAAGTGATAATAAAACGTCATACGGCTGATGCCACAATGTTCCGTCAGATCATTGATCGTGATCCTGTCAATCGGTTTTGTCCGCAGGAGTTCTTTTAAGGATGCTTCAAGTGCAAGCTTGGTTGTATTTGCCATATCATTTCCTCCATCCGCCCTTCGTTATATTTATTGTAACGCAGCTGTATCACAGGGGCAAATAAAGTTTTTCTAAATAGTCTAAAACTTTTAAAGTTCATTTAAGGAAGGCCTTCTATACTTCATGGTATCAAAAGAAAACAGGTGTTGCCGCCCAGTAAATATCAATCATTTACTGATGCGACAGCACCTCTTTTCATTTCCAGCGTCACACTATAGTATTCTGTATCGGACGCTCTGCCTTTTATCCCTGCTGCCCTGCTGCCTGCCGGATCATATCCTCGACCACGATGTCATAAATTTCTCCGACCGTATTGCAGTATTCCAGAATTTTCCACGGCTCATTCGTGTGGAAATGAATCTTGACCAAATCTTCATCTCCAGCCGCAATCAGACTGTTTCCCTCAAAATTTTCCGTGATGTAATCTGCGATCTCATCCTCGTCAAGATCCCTGTCTCTTCTGTCGATCAGTAACTGTGTATCATAACGATACGCAAACTGATCATCCTCTGCATCTATGGAATGTACTCCCATGGTTCTAATCCTCCTGTTATTTCACTGGAACAGCGGTGACAACTTTATGAAGTTCTTCCAGCTGTACCAGCAGCATTTTTTCAACAATGTAATTGTATGATATCTACTTTTTAAAGTCAAACTTAAAAACACATTGTATTAAATACCCAGCTCCAGCGAATCCGCAATATAGTAATCATATTTCTTTTTCCTGCAATACTTCTTAATCCTGCGGATCAGTTTATGGTCTGTCGTGTATTCCAGCAGATAAACATCCATTCCATCCGCTTTGCATGCCTGCAAATACTGGCAGAAATACTCCCGCTCCGTTTTTTTCTGCGTATGGAATGTTTTGGTTGTAAAATCAATCCTGCTCCACACCGACTCCTGGTTTACACCCGTCATAATATCCGCAGCAGAACCATAACGGGACTGATATGCCGTCACATAGATATCTCCTCCATTGACCACTACCGGCTTTCCCATTGCCCGGATTTTCTTTAAAATCACCGTCAGCCCATCAAAAATATCCTTTTTATGGGCATAATCATATACATCACAGTTATCAATAAAAAAGCCATCCACTCCCTTTTTCTTTAATTTTCCGGCTAATGTATCCATAAATTCCTGCCAGTCTTTATCCGCAACATTAACCCATTTTTCCTCTTCCCAGTTTTCATAATCCCCGATTGCCAGATGCTCGTATGTTTTATAATATGGCCGGAAATTTTCGATAGAGCCAATATTAAGATAGCTGTAAACTTTTATACCGTCTGCATGTAATTTTCTGATATCTTTCTTCGAAAAATACTGTGCATCAATCACAACAATTTCGTAATTTTTTAATTTTGGAACTGCTGTACGGTCTGCATTTAAGAATACTCCATACACGTATTTTTGTGCCTTCCTTCTATCGGCATTACATGATGCCGAAAGACACAATACTACCGTAACCAGCGACAAAATCCCCAAAAAGAAACAGGCATTTCTTTTTCCCCTGTTTTTACCTGATTTACATTTCATACTTCAAGAGCCTTCAAATCCCACAATTACCGGGATCAGGTATTCCCCATCATAAATTTTCACTGCTGTCCATAATAAGCATTCGCACCGTGCTTGCGGAAGAAATGCTTATCGCGGATACAATCCGGTGCCGGCTGCACCTTCGGATTGATCAGTTCGGTACGGGTTGCCATCTTTGCAACTTCCTCTAAGACAACGGCATTGTGCACTGCCTCTGCCGCATCCTTGCCCCACGTAAACGGACCATGGTTCGTGCAGAGCACGCCAGGTGTGTAAACCGGGTTGATGCCTCTTGTCTCAAAGGTTTCAATAATGACTTTTCCGGTGTTGGTCTCGTATGCCTCGTCAATCTCTTCCGGTGTGAGGCTGCGCGCACATGGAATCGGTCCAAAGAAATAATCCGCATGGGTCGTTCCGTAAAGCGGAATATCCCTTCCTGCCTGTGCCCAGGAAGTAGCCTCCGGGGAATGGGTATGTACCACGCCTCCGATATCCGGATACTTTTTGTACAGTTCGAGATGGGTTGGTGTGTCGGATGATGGCTTCAAATCGCCCTCAATTTTATTTCCCTCCAAGTCCAAAACCACCATATCGTCCGGTGTCAGTTTATCGTAATCCACTCCGCTTGGCTTGATGACAAAGTAGCCGCTCTCACGGTCAATCCCGCTGACATTGCCCCATGTATAAGTAATCAAGCCTCTGCGCGGCAATTCCATGTTTGCCTCGTAAACCTGTTTTTTTAATTCTTCTAACATGCTTTCTGTCCTTTCTATATCCACAAAATCCGCCGCTGTAAACGACGGATTCTGCCTGTTTCTTATCTGTAACTATTATTTTATAAATGTTCGACTGCTGCACGCTCAATCGCAAGTCCTTCGTTGTAGCGTTTTAAGAACCGGTCAAAGCCTTCCACATCGGCAGGAACCGGATCTTCCGTCACGCCCTCCTGACCGCCAAAGACTCTCTTGCTCAGATAATCGGCAAGGCTCTCTCCTTCTTCTTTCTGTGCCATATAGGCAGCCAGAAGTGCAATACCCCATGCGCCGCCCTCTCCGGCTGTCTCCATAACGGAAACCGGTGTGTCGATGGCTGCTGCCATGATGCGCTGTCCGACTACCGGAGTCTTAAACAGACCACCGTGCCCATACATCTTGTCGATCTGTACGCCTTCCTCTTTGAGCAGGATATCCAGACCATCCTTTAATGCGCCCAGTGCCGTAAACAAATGCACGCGCATGAAATTTGCAAGATTGAATTTTGCATCCGGTGTGCGGGCAAACAGAGGTCTTCCTTCATCAAATGCGGTAATTCCTTCTCCGGAAAAATAGTTGTATGCTAAAAGACCGCCACAATCTGCGTCACCTTCGAGTGCTTTGTTGTATAAAACGGAAAACAGCTCATTCTTGTCAATCTTCATGCCAAAACTGTTGGCAAACTCTTCAAACAGGTTGACCCATGCATTCAGATCGGATGTGCAGTTGTTGCAGTGTGCCATGGCAACCGCCTCTCCGGATGGCGTGGTCACCAGATCGATCTCCGTGTGCACATTCTTCAATGCCTTTTCCAGTACGATCATTGCAAATACGGAAGTACCTGCGGATACGTTTCCAGTGCGGACAGCTACACTGTTGGTCGCTGCCATGCCGGTTCCGGCATCACCTTCCGGCGGACATACCGGAATTCCTGCTTCCAGTTCGCCATCGGTATCGAGAATCCTTGCGCCCTCTGCGGTCAGCGTTCCGGCATTTTCTCCGGCAACAAGAACTTTTGGCAGAATGTCACGGAGTGACCAGTCAAAGCCGTATGGTTCTGCCAGCGCATCAAACTTATCGAGCATTGCTGCATCATAATCTTTTGTATTACTGTCGATTGGAAACATTCCGGATGCATCCCCCACGCCGAGCACCTTTTCCCCAGTCAGTTTCCAGTGGATAAATCCTGCAAGCGTGGTGAAAAATGCAATGTCTTTCACATGCTCCTCTTTGTTTAACATTGCCTGATACAGATGGGCAATGCTCCAACGCTGCGGAATGTTATAGGAAAATTCCTTTGTCAGTGCGGCTGCTGCTTCCTCTGTGATTGTATTACGCCATGTACGGAACGGCACGAGAAGCTCCCCAGCCTTATCAAATGCCAGATATCCGTGCATCATGGCGGAAAATCCAATCGCACGGATCTTTGTCAGCGTCACGCCATACTGCTCTTTTACGTCCTTTTTTAAATCCCGGTAGCAGTCCTGCAGACCACCCCAGATATCGTCCATAGTATAGGTCCAGATTCCGTGGTCAAGGCGGTTTTCCCATTCATGACTGCCGGATGCGATTGGTGTATGGTTCGCATCGGTCAGTACCGCCTTGATACGTGTGGAGCCAAATTCAATTCCGAGAAATGTTTTCCCGGACACGATCTCGTCTTTTCTTTCCACTGTTTCTACCTCTCTTTCTGCCATAAACACCTGCCTTTGCATTTTACAAAAGCAGGTGTTACCTATCTTTTATCTGTAGAATACCTCTCCAAGCATCAGATCACGCTTGAAATCACGAATCTTGGTATCTTTGTCAATGTATACAGCCTCAATGCCCATGGCTGCTGCCCAGTCACCCATCTGCTCTGCAGTCAGGTCGTAGGTAAATGCGGTGTGGTGTGCGCCGCCAGCAAGAATCCATGCCTCTGCGCCTGTATAAATATCCGGTTCCGGAGTCCAGAAGTTCGTTGCGGTCGGAAGCTTCGGCATTGGTTTTTCTGTCTTCTTGCACTCTACATCGTTGATGATGAGACGGAAACGGTTGCCCAGATCAATCAGAGAAGTTGCAATTCCGTGTCCTTCCTTCGATGTAAATACAAGTCTTGCCGGATCTTCTCTGTCACCCATGGAAAGTGGCTGGCACTTGATGCTGATCGGACCGTCTGCGATGGACGGACAGATCTCAAGCATATGCGCTTCGAGGATTCCTTCCTTGCCTTTTACTAAATTGTAGGTGTAATCTTCCAGCATGGAAGTTCCCTTTGCATCCTTCATACCGGCTGTCATCACTTTCATGAGACGTACCATGGCTGCAACTTTCCAGTCACCCTCTGCACCAAATCCATATCCTTTTTCCATAAGTCTTTGGATAGCAAGTCCCGGAAGCTGCTTTAATGCGCCCAGATCTCCGAAGTGGGTAACGATTGCCTGATAATTCTTCTCCTGTAAGAAACGCTCAAATCCAAGTTCGATCTGTGCCTGTACTGCTACATGTTTCTTGAATTCTTCCGGATCTCTGCCCTCAAGTAAAATCTCATACTTGTCATAATATTCATCTACCAGTGCGTTTGTATCGGACTGGGATACTGCTGCAACAGACTCTGCGATCTCATTTACCGGATAAGCATCTACTTCCCAGCCAAACTTGATCTGTGCCTCTACCTTATCACCCTCGGTAACGGCTACATTTCTCATATTGTCAGCGACACGCATCACACGGATATGGCTGCTCTCTACGATACCGACTGCGGTACGCATCCAGCTTGCAATCTTATCAACAACAACCGGGTCCGTCCAGTGTCCGACAACAACCTTGCGCTCGATTCTCATACGGCTTACGATGTGACCGTACTCTCTGTCACCATGTGCAGACTGGTTCTCGTTCATGAAGTCCATATCGATGCTGTCATATGGAAGTTCCTCATTGAACTGTGTATGTAAATGCATGAGAGGTTTTCTGTACTCCTGCAGTCCAAGAATCCAGGACTTTGCCGGAGAGAAGGTGTGCATCCAGGTGATCACACCAGCACATGTCTCATCATTGTTTGCCTCGTTAAAGGTCTTGCGGATCAGCTCGTTCGTGATCAGGGTTGGCTTCCATACAATCTCATATGGCAAAACGCCTGTCTTATTTAACTCGTCTACGATCTGCTTGGAATGCTGGGCTACCTTTGCCAGACATTCCTCTCCATACAGATCCTGTGATCCTGTGCAAAACCAAAATTTGTAATCCTTATTTAACAGCATACTCGTTCCTCCTTAGAATTGTTCTCCGTATTGCTCATTTTTCATACTCTAAGTTTATAACTTGTATGCATGTATTTACAAGTTGTTTTTCATGCAAAAAATCAACAAAATTGTCGTTCTTTTCTTGTTTTATCCGAAATCTTTTTGGTCAAACTGCACAAATTATTATTGCCGTTCCATACACGAATTTCCCTCGATAAGCATAGGTTGGATAAGAACGCTCTCCCCTTGCTCCTTTCCTCCATTCTGAATCATGGAAAGAAGCAGTTCCGCCGCCATGGCACCAAGCTTTTCCTGCGGATGGTCAATGGTTGTCAGCCGAAGTCCCTGTTGGTTCGCCAGAAAGGAATTATCATAACCAGTTACGGAAATATCCTCTGGTATGCGCAGACCGTTCTCCTGCAATGCCCGGATCACCAGCTGCGCCGTCTGATCGTTATAACAGACAACCGCATCCATTTGCCCGCGAAGCGTTCCTCCTGCCATTTCCCGGATAGCTTCATACGGATGAAGCTTGCGGTCTTCTGTGTGGAACCATACGACTTTATCCGGATCATATAAAATCCCCGCCTCCTGCAATGCCCGGACATATCCTTTATGACGGTTCTGCCCCTGCATGTCATCTGCCTTAAATACGCCTACGATATTTTTGTGACCGAGATCCGTCAGATATTTTGTGATCATGTATCCTCCCTGGAAATCATCCAGAAGTACATGCGGTGTTTCTCTCATCTGCGGAAAACATCCCTGGATAAACACATACGGAATATGCGATTTTTCCAGTTGTTCATACAAGTTCATATGCCGGCAGAAAATCTGGCTCTTACTCGGTTCAATAATCACACCATCGATATCCTTACCCAGAATCTCCTGCAGACATTCTGCTTCCCGTGTCCGCGAATTTTTTGTGTTCTTTAAGACAATGCTGTACCCTGCACCTGTCAGCACATCATCAATTCCCTGTATGACACGTGGGAAAATATAATCCGACAAATAGGTCGTTACCACCGCAATATTTTTGGATGGGTGTGCGTGCCGCATCATTTCCGAACAGAATGTACCGCGCCCGTGCTCTGCGTAAATATATCCTTCATTCTGTAAAATCGCCAATGCCTTGCGCACCGTCTGACGGCTGACCTGATACTGTGCGGAAAGCGTATTTTCCGATGGCAGTTTCTGCCCCGGTGCAATCTCCCCGGAGACGATCTGCAAACGCAGCTGTTCTGTCAGTTCCTGATATTTTGGTGTGTTTCCTCCTGTGATACTCTCCATAATGTATATCCCCTCTTAAAAACAGATACAGCCTGTCCGGGCTTCTCTACTAAAGTTGTACCATGTATGTTTACTTGTACGGTCAGTGTAACACAGGTTTTTTCATATGTCACTAAAAGAATTGCACAAAAATACTGCCCTGCATTTTACATGTAAGGCAGCATTTTTTGAACTATCTATTTTTAATAATGAAGGGTTTTCCCTGCATTGCAGGCAATTGTTTTACTTTATCCAATACGAACCCACAGATTTTTTGTTCCGTTTCGCACCAGAATCCATCGTCACAGACATATGGTTCGTCTGAATTATTGATAATAACCAGAACTTTTTCCTCTTTATTCTCCCGCAGGAAAGCATACAATCCTCCATCTTCCATCCAGATGCCACGATATCTGCCATTTTTCAATGCTTCATGCGTCTTCCGGAAGCTGATCCACTCTTTCAAATCCCCGGCAAAGGTGTCCGATGTGTCCCATCGCATCCCCTGGCGATACTGTGTCTCTGTTTTTCCATCCAGATAACATTCATCTCCATAAAAAACCGAAGGAATCCCATATCCCATGATTAGATAAAAACAGGCGAGCCTAAGTTTCCTGCGGTCTCCGCCACAATAACTCAGAAACCGTGGAATGTCATGCGAATCCAAAAAATTCATCTGTATCTCTGACACCTGTTGTGGATACCGGTAAATCATTTTGGTCATCTGTTCATCAAACTCCCGCGCACACATTGTCCTTTTTGCAAAAAAATCTGTGCATAAATAGGAAAACCGGTAATTCATGGTAGAATCAAATTGATCGCCCAGCAGCCAGCACTGTGCATCCTCCCAGATTTCCCCTATAAGAAGTGCATCTTTTTTAACTGCTCTCACAGCCGCCCGGAAATGCCGCCAGAAGTCATGATTAATCTCATTTGCAACATCCAGCCGCCAGCCATCAATCCCAATCTCCTGTATCCAATACACTCCGACTTTAATCAATATTGTTCGACTTTTGGATTTCCAGTATTTAGTTTCGGCATTTCTTTTACATAGGCAAAGGCTTCATAATTTGGGGGATCTTTATAGTCAACCGGTGCCTGCATCCCATAAAACCAATCAAGATATTCTGATTTTTCCCCATGGGCAAGAACATCCCGGAAAGCAAAGAAATCCGGTCCGCAATGGTTAAACACTCCATCAAACAAAACACGGATGCCCCGTGCATGGCAATCTTCCACCAGTTCTTTTGCTTCCTTTTTTGTTCCAAGGCATGGGTCTATGGAAAAATAATCTATGGTATCATACTTATGATACGAATTTGCGGCAAACACCGGATTTACATAAATACAATTAATTCCAAGCTGCTGCAGATAATCCAGATTCGCTTTTATCCCACTTAACGTGCCGCCCAGCCGGTTTCCCGAAATCGCTTTTTCCCCATTTTTTATCTCGATTTTCTGTTCATTCGGTTGTTTCTCCATGATACGGTAACCGGTTGCAAAACTATCCGGGAAAATATGATACATCACCATATCTTTCGCCCATGACGGAATATGAAACATATCCTCTCTTCTTATATAGGGAAACTGGAAAAATTCTGTCCGGTTCTCCGGGATATCCCGGCTGAAATCGCGCTCATAATAATACTGTTCCTGTTTTCCATCCCAGAGCAGGAAATAATAGCACAACCGGCTGTATCTGTCATGAATAACAGTTTCAAAATAATCATACAAATCATCTTTTGCCGCACAAACCATCTCTTTTTCAAATGTTTCTATCTGTGGCTTAGGATCCACACGATCTCCATAAAACACTTTGCAACTTTTTAAATCCCCTTTTGCCGCCCGAAGCCGCAGGACAATTGTTCTTTCATCATATGCATATGCGAACTGCGACAGCGGTACATGTAAAACTGCTTCTTTTTTCATCCTTTTACTGCCCCTCCCGTAATTCCTTCTACATAAAACTTCTGCATGATAATAAACAAAATAGAAATAGGAATTGCCACAATCACACCACCCGCACAAAATACGGAAAAATAATCTCCCACAAGGGTTCTCTGCACCAGATTATATAATCCCATTGCTACCGTCCAGTCTGCCGGATTTTTTGAACGGATCATAAGTTTTGCCATCACAAAATCCATCCACGGATTCAGAAAAGCATTTATCACCGTATAAACAATGATCGGTTTCGACAATGGAATTACGATTTTTACGAGGATGGAAAGTTCCGATGCCCCCTCCAGTTTTGCGGATTCCCTCAGTGAAACCGGAATGGTATCAAAAAAGCCCTTACAAATGAGATATCCAAGTCCGGAACCCGCAGAATAAATAATAATTAACCCTGCCATGCTGTCTGTCAGCCCCAGTAATTTCATTACAAAATAAATGGCTATCATGGAAAGAACTCCCGGAAACATCCCAAGAATAATCGCAATACTCATCAATGGTTTACGTGCCGGAAACCGCATGCAACTCATTGCATACGCTACCATCAGCACAAATAATGTGGAAATTACACAGGTCGCTGCTCCAATAATCAGGGAATTCCGAAACCAGGCCGGAAAATTGGCAACGGTATCCGGCCGGAAAAACAACTGCATGTAATTGTCCAAAGACCATCTTTGCGGGAAAAAATGCATTGTATTAATGCCTTTGTATGAACTAAAAGAAGTTACCAGCAGCCATACAATTGGAATCAGCCATATAAATGCCAACAAAGCCAGCAGCATATGTTTTCCAACTATTTTTAACTGTTTTTTCATTTACTGAAATTCCTCCTCTTTATTCCCTGCAATCATCCTCGTAAATCCAATAAGTGTCAGCACGGCACAGATACAAAATACACAGATGCCGATAACAGATGCCATTTTATAATTGGAATAATCATTTGTCAGCCTGAACAGCCATGTAACCAGCAAATCTACTTCTTTTGCATTGGAATTTGCATAATTCATGTTGGATGTAACGTAATCCGTTGTAAGCAGGTAAATCACATTAAAGTTATTAATGTTGGCAATTAGTGCTGTAAGCAGACTCGGGCCTGTCACAAACAACATATATGGCATCGTGATTTTCCAGAAAATCTGCCTCTCATTTGCCCCATCTATCTTCGCGCTTTCCATCTGTTCATGGGGAATATTCATCAGTATTCCCGTCGCACTCAGCATCTGGAACGGTACCCCTACCCAGATATTGATCAGCACAATCATGACATGCGCCCATCCCGGTTTTGTCAAAAACGGAATATAAGAAAGTCCTTTTCCCACAAGTCCGATCTGTCTGAGCAGATCCGTCAGGCCAGTCTTACTGCAGATACTGTTGACAATTCCATAATCCCCAAACATTTTTCCAACCAGAAGCAGGGTAACAAACTGCGGAATTGCAATTGTTATAACAAATAATGTCCGCCACATTTTCTTCCAACGCACCTGCCGGTCATTGATCAGCTTTGCAAGCATAATCCCGCCAAAATACGTTGAAAATGTTGCAAGAAGTGCCCAGAGTAACGTCCAGAACAAAATACGTATAAACGCATACCCAAACGTTACCGTGGCAGAAGATGTAAACAACTGGCGGAAGTTTTTTAGCCCTACCCAGGTAAACAGATAGGTAGGCGGCTGATGATCCATATCATAATTGGTAAATGCAACACATATCATAAAGATAATCGGAATCACATTTACCAGAATTACCCCCAAAACCGGCAGTGCCAGCAGGCTCACATGAAACTTCCGGTTTATCAGTTCCCGGCAGTCTTCCTTCAGGGTATTAATATGTTCCCCATTTTCTTTCATCTGCTGCATCCGGAATACGGTTTTAAAATTTGACACGTATAATGCAACAAATGCTGCTATGATCAATATCCCAACCACTCCAAAAAGTAAAATCAGCAAGGAATTATCATAGTGATTTACCGTCTTTTGTAATGTTGTAAGATCCAGTGTTTCCTTTCTCTGCACGGTTCCTAATGTATTTAATTTTCTGATATACTGCCAGGATACCCTCCCTGTAAAGAGAAAAAAGAATACTTCCATCAATGTCATTAAAATTCCTTTTCCCCATCGGTCACAGGCACAATATCCGCTCCCCATCACAAGCAGGGACAGGCGGGTCCAGAGATTTCCCTGTACCCACGCTGTTTTTATTTCATTCCAATATCTTCTCATATGCATTCATTATTCGGATGCCGGCTGAGTAATACCTTCAACCGCTTTATCCAGCACACTCTGTGCATCCTTATAGGTACCTTCCACCAATGTTTCTCCCAGTGCAGCCGCCGGATCCCAGTAATTATTTCCTACCCGCTGCAAATCTGCGTATTTTGCCTGTTCTGTCAATGCCGCAAGTGCAGGTGCCGAAGTAATTTCTTCCGAAGCTGCTGCCTTTATATTTGAAGGTCCTTCTCCGGTTGCGATACCGATGGTTTTCTGGCTCTGTTCATTCGTCAGATACTCTGCCAGAAGCATCGCCCATCCGGTATTTTTAGAATATGCATTCACTCCGACAAACTTATATCCCGCATAAGATCCCATCTGTACCTGATCTCCATTTACCGTAAATGTAGGAAGTTTTGCGGCAGCATATCCATCACCATATGCTTCTTTAAACGCATTGCTTGCCCATGTTCCATTGACATCCGCAATCATCTCCCCATTTAATGCAAAAGCCTGTGCATCTTCATTCACACAATTTACCATCGCCTTGTTTTTACAAATATCCGTGATCGCAGCAGCAACATCTGCACCTTTGTATTTGGTATCCGCAGCATTCCAGTTACAGGTATTAGAGCCATCATCATTCCGATACATTTCAAGCCCTGCTCCCGCAAAAAATCCATACAAATACCATGCCCCGGATACTTCCATACCGACTGTTTTGCCCTGTTTTTGCGCTGCAGCCAAAAGATTGTCCCAGGAAGCTACATCTTCCGGGGTAAGATAATTGGAATCATAATAAAGAAAATATCCATTGGAAGCGGTAAGAGGATATGCATACATAGTTTCATCCACGGAAGCCGCCTCCACTGCCTCTTTCTCATTTTCTTCTTTTGGATCATATGTAAATGTTGCATCAACACTCTGTAATGCCCCTGCTTTTTCCAGATCATATAACTGATCATCTGCAAATACAAATACGTCTGCCGCTTTTTCTACATCTGCAAGAACTTCATCCTTACAATTAGCTGTAGATACTGCACCGATTGTAATATCAAAATCTACCTGATCATACTGGTTTTTAAAATCTTCAACCAACTGCTTCATCGTTTTCTGGTAACTTTCTGTTTCATCACACCAAAGGTTTAATGTAACGGTTCCTTTTGTGGAAGCTATCAGATTTTTTACTGCATCTTCACTCGTTTTTTCCGTATTTTCACTTTTTTGTGTTTCCACCGTTTCTTCTGCTCCCCCACATCCGGCGAACGTTGTCATCACCATTGCCGCCGCCAGGGCAATTGCCACCATTCTTTTTTTCATGTTTTCTCCCTCCCAGGAAACTGTTTTCCTATATATTGCTATTATTTTGCGGTTTTCCGCTGTGACTGATTTTATTTTATTGATATTTTCCTATATTTTCAACGTTTTATCTTTATTTTCTATTGACTTTGTTAGGAAACCGCTATACCATCTTTTTAGTTTTATACATTTTTAAGGAGGAAAAAAATATGGCTATAACAATATCCGATGTTGCAAATGAAGCCGGAGTGTCTAAATCCACAGTTTCAAAAGTTTTAAATCACTGGACGACCATTTCACCAGAAACTGTTGCACGCGTTCAGGCAGCCATTGATAAGCTGCACTATGTTCCCAACGCCCGTGCCGTTTCCTTTGCCAGACAGGCTGCCAAAAATATTGTTTACCTGACGGATCTCGGGCAGGGTACTGCCTATCAAAATCCCCATATGTTTGATATCATGTCCGGTGTCCATCATGAACTCACACGGCACCATTATACCCTTACGCTTGTGGATACCTCAGAAGAATCCTATCCGGGCGAACGTGCCATTCAGGAAATACAGCGCCGTTCTGCCGATGGACTGATTATCCATGGATCAGCGGTCAACGAAGTTCTGGCACAACATATCCTCAAAGACAACGTCCCACATATTATTATCGGCCATCCCAATTTCGAAAGCCGGCTCTGCTGGATAGACACCGATCACGCACTGGCAGGAGAATATGCCGCCGCCCATATGCTTGCATGTAACTATTACGATGTACTGTTTGTAGCGGGCCGGAAAAGTGACATTCTTTCCAGCCAAAGGCTGAAAGGATTTCTAAAAGGCATGTTAAACCAGAAACATCATATTCCAAGCAAAAGGATCTGTTATACAAATGCAACCCGTCTCGGAGCCTATGAGGCCGTTCTCCCTATATTGCAGGATCGTGCCTCTCTTCCGCAGGCCGTCGTCTGTGAAAACAGCACTCTTGCCCTTGGGGTTTCCCGTGCTATTACCGAATTATCCCTTTCCATTCCAATAGACATGGGATTTCTTACATTTGATTGTTACCCTTATGCAGGCATCATTGATCCTGCCCCAACGGTCATTGACATCAACGTATATGATATGGGTATCCAGGCCGGAAATATGATGATCCGCAAACTGGAATATCCGGATCTGCTGATTCAGAGTTTTACCACACTCCCTATATTGATTCAGGGAAAAAGCACTGTACCCTGTTAACGAACTGTTTCTATAAAAAAATGCAGCGGACAATTTCTACGTCCACTGCATTTTTATAATAAAATTATTGTGCGCTACAGTCCAAGCACTTTTTTCTTTGCAGCCGCAAACTCTTCATCCGTAAGCGCACCTTCCGCATGAAGCTTTGTCAGCTGCGTCAGTTCTCCGGAAGTGGATTTTGCTTCCTCCGGCTGTTCTAAGTCTTCGGTGTCTTTTACATAGGATGCCTGAAATTCCCCATTGATCTCTGCAATCTCTTTCTCCCCACGGATATAGGCATCATACATATCAAACAGATCCATGCCGCTTCCTCCCACGCAGTCGTCCGGCTCCTGCCAGGAACGAATCAGTGCAATCCTTTCTTCCTTTGTCGTGTCTTTGATCAGATATCCACTCATGATAATATTTTCCTCCCTACCGGCGATATAACTCCGGATTCTTCTCTTTCATTTTCTGTTTGTGTACATACATGCGGCGGTCTGCCTCCTGATAAAGCATACGGATATCCACGTTATCCAAATACTCGCTGCGCTGCACGCACCCCACTGCTGTACTCAGATGCAGTTCTTTGTTTTGTTCATTTTTTTCATACAGGCATTTTAACAGGCAGGTGAGATCCTCACGCAGTTCTTCCTGCTTCCGGTCCGGAAGCACCACATGAAATTCATCTCCCCCGACCCTCGCAATTGCCAGAGCCGCCGGAAATGCCTCCCTTAAAACAGATGCAAAACTGCGCAGCAGCGCATCTCCCTTTTCATGCCCATAGGTATCGTTGTAATACTTTAAAAGGTTCAGATCCATACTGATCAGGGTAAAATCTGCGTCTCCATCCAACAGTTTTTCAACTACTTCATCGCACTTGCGCCGGTTGCTCAATCCTGTCAGTTCGTCACTGTATGCCATATTTTCAAGCAGTTGCTGCTGTGCCTCTTTATATAATCCCCGGGATGTTTTCCCTGTATAGTCCAGCAACAATGCTACGACAATAAAGAGTGCCCCATAACACACGGAGCTGCTATATTTGTTCCCTTCAAAGTGTACAAAAAATTTCTGTACATTATACTGAACCAGTTCATATAAAATCACAAACAGAATGCCCACCATCCCCAGCTGCAGCATATGGTTATACTTTCTGCGGTGTATGCCATCATCAATGATAAGCAGGATAATAAATACCACCTCCAGTATCATCAACATCTGTGCCGCTTTCAGATCCTGCGGAAAGTGTACGAGGTTGAGTGCCTGCATGGAGAAAGCAAGTGCAATAAATACCGTCTGTCCTGCCAGAAGTCCCATGTAAAAAATACGGAAAAATCTGTTCCTTCCTTTCTGAACTGCTGTCGGATAAAAATATAAAAGCAGCGGAAGCGGTCCCGCATACAGGGACATATATTCCATATATGCTTTTACTTTCAGATTCTGCGTAAAGAGTATGATGAGGTTATTATTGCAAAGCGTCCATCCCCCAATCAGCAGGGAAAATAAAGCTACCCAGAACAGGCTTACATACACCCGGTTCTTTAAGCTTGCAACCATGGATACACATGCCATAAGAACCCCAAATAAAATCAGAGACATTGAAACTGCAATCCGGATTCTATTTTTCACAAGGGATTCCTGTATCAGTGTACCTTCATTTCCAAGCATCATGGAACTGATTCCGTTAAAGGCATTGTTTTCCGAAACGGTTAATGTAATGCTGAGTGTCTCTCCGAGATAATCATTCGGAACTTCAATATAATGCACTCCATATCCCAACATTTTTCCCTGCTTATAATCTCTTTGTCCGTATGAATAAAGAAGCGTATTATTCATACGGACTTCGATTTTTGCATGGATAAACTCGCAGCGCAGCACGGGATTCACACCCTTGTAATGTTCCGTCATATAATGGGAAAGTGTCACAACATCTCCCTTATTTGTCATGGGAAATGTGAATTTGCTGAGTGTTACATTCGTATATGTTTTTTCGTTTATCGTCACATCCCAATGCCGATCCAGCATGATACCCCTGTCATAATACTTCTGACCACCCGTAAACATAAATAAAGGGATGACCACAACCAGAAAAGTCATCAGCATAAGAAAAAATATTCCTATGTTTTTCTTCTCAATCTTTTTCATTTCCAGACCCTTTTTGTCATCTTCTTATCTATCTGTTTTCAGATTACATATCGTATATTCTACCATATTTGTTCTGTTTTTGATATACCCAATGTGCTTTTGCACGATCAGCACTCACATTTGTTCATTGAAGCACCTGTTGTCAAAAAAAGCCCTGCGGTATACAAAAACCGCAGGACTTTTCTTGCTTAGTTTCTTTTAAAAATCGACATCCGTATCATAGTAGCAGCATTTTAAGAGTTTCTCCATCTCCTCCTGACTTGGCTGTCTTGGATTGGAACCCGTGCATGCGTCAAGAATTGCATTGGCCGCAATCTCCGGAAGTCTCTCTAAGAATACCTCCTCCGGTACAAATCCCTGCTCGGTCGGGAAGCTGTCTGCACCATAGTTTTTAATGCAGTGCGGAATGTTCAGATCATCGTTCATCCTGCGCAGATGTGCGATCAGAAGCTCCACCTTTTCATCCAGTGTGTTTCCGCCAAGTTTCATGAAATCCGCAATCTCACCATAACGTTTCTTTGCCGTCTCATCCTTTGCATTAAATGCGATAACCTTTGGCAGATACATTGCATTGGCTGCGCCGTGGATGATGTGTGCGCCATAATCCGCAAACGCTGCACCTGTCTTATGTGCCATGGAATGTACAATACCAAGAAGTGCATTGGAAAATGCCATACCAGCCAGACACTGTGCGTTGTGCATAGAATCTCTCTTTTCCATATCTCCATTATAAGATGGAATCAGATCACTCTGTATCATCTTGATTGCATGGAGTGCAAGTGGATCGGTAAAATCGCAATTTGCGGTAGAAACATATGCCTCAATTGCATGTGTCATTGCATCCATTCCGGTATGCGCTACCAGTTTCTGTGGCATGGTCTCTGCCAGATCCGGATCTACGATTGCAACATCTGGTGTAATCTCAAAATCCGCGATCGGATATTTGATTCCTTTCTCATAGTCAGTAATAATGGAGAAAGCCGTTACCTCTGTTGCAGTTCCGGAAGTTGATGAAATTGCACAGAAATGTGCCTTGTTGCGCAGCGCCGGAATACCAAATACTTTGCACATATCCTCAAAAGTAATATCCGGATACTCATACTTGATCCACATTGCTTTTGCCGCATCAATCGGAGAACCTCCGCCCATTGCAATAATCCAGTCCGGCTCAAATTCCTGCATCACTGCTGCACCCTTCATAACGGTCTCCACCGATGGGTCTGGCTCAATGCCCTCGAAAAGTTTTACTTCCATACCGGCTTCCTTTAAATAATCTTCTGCTTTCTGAAGGAACCCAAAGCGCTTCATGGAGCCGCCGCCCACGCAGATGATCGCTTTCTTTCCCTTGAATGTTTTCAGGGCTTCGAGTGCTCCCTTTCCATGGTATAAATCTCTCGGTAATGTAAATCTTGCCATATAAAAAACCTCCATATACTATGTAAATCATTTCGGCTTTCACGGTTGTTTCCGGTGCTTTCCACAATGAAAATTTCAACGCCCGTCTTCCACTGTTCTGCCTTTATCACTAGACATATTGCACAAAAAATCGACCGTTGTACGCCTGCAACTATGCATTTATTCTACCATTAAAGGTAGGAAATTTCAATTCATATTTTTTACTCTCTGCTTCCATATAATGGGTCATCCTCTCCCACCGGTTCCTCATCTATATATTTTGCAAACACTTTATAAAAAAAGAATGAACATACATATGCAAGTAAAGCAAATCCCATCAGAAGCAGCAGCACATCCGTAATGATACTGGTATATGCCATATAGCCTGCCGCCAGTACTATCACACTTACAAACAGCGTATATGGGAAAAAATGGGCAACCGCCATGGCGGCTGCATTTTTTATCTGCACACGCAAAGGATTTTCCAGTTTTGCAATCCCGGAAACAGCCATAAGAACACAATAAAAACCAAATAGCCTACACATACACTCACCACTGTCATAAATACGGACATGAAAGCAGGTCCCACATTGCGCCAAAAAAACAAATCAATAACAAGCAGGCACACAAAAAGTAAGCCTATCATTCCCACCACAAAAGACTGTTTAAAATTCTGCTTAAACGACCGGAAAAAAGTCTGTATAACATACCCATCTCCATAGCGTACCGATCGCAATGAAACTGCATACAATGCTGTAATTGCCGGTCCGATCGTCACAACCGGAATACAGCACAGCAGAAAAATCAGATTCAGTAAAATCAAATCTGCCATCTTATTTAAAAAAGCAATCACCGGATTTTCTTTTGGCATACGCTGCCTCCTTTACCATGTATAAATGTCTGTTCGTTATAATACTACAAAAGCAGTCCGTATCGCGCAAGCGATTTTTATACGAACTGCTTTCTTATATTTTGTTGAGGATTGAAAAAGATGAATTTTATAATTTGTTACTTATTTGATACCGCTGATTGCAATGGACTCAATGATCATTCTCTGGAAAATAAAGAACAATGCCATTGTCGGAATCATTGCAATTACGGATGCTGCCATGATCAAAGCATAATCACTCTGAATTGCATAATAGGAATTGAAGGAACGGATAACCACCTGCAATGTCCAGTTCTTTTCGCTTCTCAAGAAAATAGTAGGTGCAAGATAATCATTCCAGATTCCCATAAACCACAACATCAGCTGCGTTGCCAGAGCCCCCTTCATCAATGGCATAAAAATCTGAAGAAACGTACGGAAATATCCACATCCATCCAATTTTGCTGCTTCCATCAGATCATCCGGAATTCCGATCAGGTTCTGTCGAAGGAAAAAGATAATACTGACATTTCCAAAGCATCCCGGAATAATAAGTGGAAGCAGAGTATTGGTCCAGCCCAGTTTGGTAAACATGACATACTGTGGAATCATGACAACCGCAAACGGAATCATAATGGTTGCCAGCAATGCCAGAAACAATGCATTTTTGCCACGAAATCTCATTTTTGCAAATCCGAATGCGGCGAGGGAGGAGGTAAATCCGCCAATAATCAATACCGGAATTGCAACCTTCAGAGAATTAAATATACCGTTTATGAACTGTCCCTTTTTTAATACTTCAGAATATTTTCCTATCAGAATCGGATCCGGAAGAATTGTTAATGTACCGGACAAAATCTGATTTTTTGTCATGAATGATGTCGCAATCATGTAAATTAACGGGAAAACCATTACAACTGCACCAAGAAGAAGTAATACAAAGATAATCCAGTTAAAAATTTTCTCTTTTTTTGATACAAGCCGGGAGCTTGCCAAATCTTTTTTTGAACTCATATGACTCCCTCCTAGTCCATGGTCTTCACCCATCTATCCTGACCCGCGAAATTAAGAGCCGTGATAATGAAGATGATGATTGCAAGAATAACTGCCAGTGCACATCCGTAGCCTAACTGTCCGTTTGAAAATGCTTTATCATACAAATAATAAACAACGGTTGCTGCACTATAGTTTGTTCCACCTTTATTCGTCATAACCTGTACTTCCACGAACACCTGGAAACCGCCAATCAGGCTGGTAATTAAAATATAAAACGTAACCGGCGAGACCAGTGGAACGGTAATATGACGAAATTTCTGCCATCCATTTGCTCCATCAATGGAAGCAGCTTCATAGTAGTTACGCGGAATGTTTTGCAATCCGGCAAGATAAAGAATAATAGAAGTTCCCAATCCTTTCCATACCATGAAGATGATTAAAGCTACTTTTACCCAGAACTCATCTCCCAGCCAGTTTGGACCATGATGTCCGGTCAAAAGTTTGATGATTGAATTAAATAATCCATAATCGTAATTATAAACCCATGCCCACAAAATAGACACGGCAACCAGTGAAGATACTACTGGTACATAATACATTGTCCGAAGCAGCCGGATTCCCGGAATCTTACGGTTCATTCCCATTGCCAGAAGCAGTCCAAGGATCATTCCGATTGGAATACCGATCAAATAAATAATGGTTGTAAGCAGAGATTTCCAGAATTTTTCATCATGAAAAATATTGATGTAATTCTGCAATCCACAGAAATTATCCACCAGAGAGTTCATTCCCGTCCACTTGCTCATACTTGCAAACACTGCAAAGCAGATCGGATAAGCCATAAAAAGTAAAAATCCAAGGAAAGGCAGGGCGATGAACAGCCACGCAGTTCTTTCTTCTTTCTTCGCCATTGCCGACATCTTATGTTTCGGTTGTTTTGTTTTTCCGCTCATATGCCCACTCTTTTCCTACGGACTGCCCCATGACAGGGGCAATCCGTTTTAATCTTAATTATTAGTTGCTGCGTTCTGTAATTCGATCGCGTTGTCCAGTGCTTCCTGCATCTTTGGCGCTACCTGTTTACAATAATCATCTACGGAAACTTCTCCGGTCAGAACATTCGGCATTCCTTCCAGGAAAGTATCCCACCATTCACTGTTGTAAGTGTAGGTTGTTTCCGTAAAGATTCCTTTATATTTGTCACTTCCCTCAATATATCCGAAAATAACATCTACATTGCTTGCATATGGAATTGTTCCATCATTTACTTTGTCTTTAAATGTTGTCTGTGCATAATCCATAATGTTTGGAATCTGTAAAGACTTACCGGATGTCTCGCCGCAAAGTTCTTTCTGTCCGTCCAGATCTGTTGATAAGGACTGTATTAACTCTGCACATAAATCCGGGTTCTTTGCCTGTGAAGAAACTGCGAAACCAACGGTTCCGAGCCATGCTGTGGACTTTCCGTCTCCGTTTGGTCCTACCGGCCATCCACATAAATCCCAATTGTATGGGAATGTTGCATCATCCATAAATGCTGCGACATCCCATGTACCACATGCATAAAAAGCAACCTGTCCGTCCAGCCATCTCTGGTATCCGCCAAGCGCAGTATCCTGTTCTACCGTTGGTGTTACTTTATACTTTAATGTCAGATCCGTATAATACTGGAAAGCATCCTTAAAATTCTGATTTTCATCAATGACTACCTTTGTCTGATCATCATTTAAGAACTGACCACCATTGCCGTATACATAAGGAGTAAAACCAAATGCATTTGCATTTGCAACACCCCACTGATCAATTTCGCCATCACCGTCTTTATCCTTTGTCAGTTTCTGGCACACATCTGCAAATTCTTCCCATGTGTATGGATTTTCCGGATCCGGATACTCCAGTCCTGCTTCATCAAAAAGATCTTTGTTGTAGGCAAATGCAAAGCAGGATAAATCTTTTGGCAGGCAGTATAACGATCCTGAACCAATATTAGATCCATCATACATATATGCGCTCTTGATCGCCGGCCACAGATTGTCAACCGCAGTAGCATCTACGAGATCATCCAACGGCTGTACATATCCGTTATCTACATAACTTCTGACTGCTTCCGGTCCCACATAGAAAATGTCCGGAAGTTCTCCCGCTGTCATGGCAGCTGTCATCTTCGTTGCGTATTCATCCTGTGTTGTTACCTCAAAGTTTACTGTAGAAATCTCATCTGCATGCTCTTTTGTAAATTTATCAATTAGTTCCTGATAAACGGCTTTTTCGTGATCCTGTGCATAAATAAGAATATTGATCTCATTATCACCGGTTCCTTTCATCTCTGCAACGGAGCTTGCAGAGCCTTCTGTGTCTGATCCCCCATCACTCTTTTCAACTCCGCATCCTGCTACCATCGTTGCGAGCATTGCTGTACAAAGCAATGTTGATATGATTTTTTTCTTCATAGTTTCCTCTCCTTTTTAACCACCTTGATCATAATGAAATAAAATATAAGCTCCCCTGTTCGTTATTCTGACCATCTGATTCCGACGCGCCTTTAAAAATCATTCGGCAGATTAACTAATATTTTAAAATTTGTCAGGTCTTATTGGTTACATTATATAATTGACCAATAAGTATGTCAACATGTTTTTTAGATTTTCCTAAAATATTTTATTTAATTGTTGTTATTTAGTGTTTTATAAATTATTTTCGTTTTTATTCTTTTTCTTTCACTCATGCGTTGACGCATTCCGGAAATGATACTATAATTTATAAAACAGAAATGAAACAACAAATAAAAAGGGGGTAATTTATGCTTCACATCACTTCACTGGATGATGGACTGGACATTTTTAAAGCACTTGGCTCCGATGTTCGGATTGAAATTATAAAACTGTTGATTGAAAACAAAGAAATGAACATGAACGAACTGGCAGCAAAACTGAACATTACGAACGGTGCTCTGACGGGACATATAAAAAAACTGGAGGCATGTGGAATTGTCAATACGTCCAATGATTCCAGCGGGCACGGAAACCAGAAAATCTGTACTCTGCATCTGGATAAAATTCTCATTGATCTGGACGCACCGGAAGAAGCGCAGAATGTTTACAATGCAGAACTTCAGGTCGGACATTACTGCAATTATGAAGTCTATCCGACCTGTGGGCTGGCTACCGCTTCCCATCTGATCGGTGAAGTGGATGATACGCGCTACTTTGCACATCCTGATCGCTACAATGCAGATATTCTTTGGTTTTCCAAAGGATTTGTGGAATATGAAATTCCAAACTTTATTCCAGGTTCCCAGAAAATCACGCAGATTTTAATCTCTGCCGAGCTCAGTTCCGAAGCCCCGGGAATCAATAACGTCTGGCCATCCGATATCAGTTTTTATTTAAATGATGTCTGCATCGGCACCTGGACATCCCCGGGAGATTTCGGAGATGTCCGCGGTATTTTCACTCCAGACTGGTGGTTTCCGAACTGGAACCAGTATGGATTGTTAAAAATGCTTGTGATCAATAAAAAGGGAACTTTCATAGACGGATTGCAGATTTCAGATGTCACCATCCGGGACTTTAATCTGGACTATCGCAGCAGCATGAAGCTGCGCATGGCAGTCAATGACAATGCAGAGCACGTTGGAGGACTCACGATTTTCGGTAAATCTTTCGGTAATTATGGACAGGATATTAAAGTCAGCATTAATTACGCACCAATTGAAGAATAATTTTATTAAAAAAGGCCTTTGCATGTTATTTCTCCATGCAAAAGCCTTTTTAACCAGCATCCATTATACCAGATCTCCGATTCTTTTCGCCCAGAATGCAACACCATCACTGCGCAGTCCGCACAACAGAATTGTTTCACACTTCCGCTGTGCATCCCAGCCACAATAAACCCGCACCTCCTCCGTATAAGGTCCATATGTAATCATGCCCCTGTGATCTGCAGTATACTCCCATTTTCCCTGAACAGAACAGTTCTCATAATATCCATCCGGTGCAAGTTTCATTGGCACAGAACAGGTAATTCCCTGCGGCAGTGCCGGCGCAAGCGTGATCCGCTCATAAAAACCGCATATCTGTTCTTTTGTTACCGGCTTTATCCCGTCTCCTGTATCTGTCTTCGCAAGGGGCTGTGCTGCCACAAACGGCCACCCATCCTCGCTCCAGAAAATTTCACGTATCTGCATCTCAGACGGTTCTTCCTGTTGTGTAAAGTTTTTCCTGCGGATATGACATACAAGATACCACCGTCCGTTTACATCATGTAACACTGAATTATGTCCGGGACCCATATATGCCTGCCCTTCATTCCATTGATATCCACACATGGCGAGTAATCCTGTGCTGTTATCCTCATCCTCATCCGCAATCAGATCCTTTCCGTGGAAATCAATAAATGGTCCACAGATACTCCGGCTTCTTCCCACCCGGATATTGTAATCGGATTTTAAAGATCCGTAGGAAACAAACAGATAATAATAATTATTCTGCGCATTGTATACCATATACGGGCCTTCCATACTGCCGCTCTGCCACTTCGGGCGTCGTGCAATGCATACCCCGATTCCTTCTTCTTCGGCAAAACCTGTAGTCCTGTTCAGTTTTAATACATGGCAGCCACCCCAGAAAGAGCCATAAAGCATATACTGCTCCCCTGTTTTTGCATCCTCGATAATATTTGCATCAATTGCATTGGTAACACTCTGCGGAAATTTTTCTGTAGTTTTAAGCACACACCCTTTGGGTTCGAACGGACCTTCCGGTCGGTCTGCCACTGCCAGAAAGATACAGGACTGGCGCACACCCCAGCTGGAATTGGAGCAGTACAGACGATATTCTTTTCCCACCTTTACGATATCCGGTGCCCAGATATCTTCACTGCCGGTCCATTCCACCGACTCCTGCGGCGGACGTTCCACAACTTTTCCGATTTCCTTCCAGTGCACCAGATCTTTTGATTTCTGGCATATAGCACCTGTACTGTATGTATAATAATTTCCACTAACCTCATCATAAAATATTGCCGGATCGTGTATCATGCGTCTCTCCTTCTTGTTCCCATTTTTCATAGGGACAGTTCTGTCCTTTTACCGCAGCACGAAGCTGCACATAGCATCCGCAGGCACGGCACATATGCTCCCCATACCATGTGCATTTCCCACAACATGCCAGACGCCTTGCATACGTCACATCTTCTGCCTGTTCTTCCGGCGTAAGCTGTGCAAGGTACCGCAAAAGATATTCCTCCAGACCGCTCCCGTATTGTTTTGCCAGTTCGCATTTTCTGCAATACCGTTCTGATTCTTCCATATGATCCTGTCCATTTTGCATTATTGCAGGCGCAGTTCCACCACACTGCATGGCGGAAGCATGATTTTTATCCCATCTGCACACTTTTTATATGCGGTAAACACTTCTTCTTTTACAAGTTCCGGCGCATCAAACGTATTATGTGCGTGCATCTCTGCCGAAACAACCTTTGCTTCCTTCACAGAATATATGTGTTCATCTCCGGCGATCACAATCTCTATTTCTTTTTCCTCATCCGCAGAAAGATTGTTTAATGTAACCGTAATGATATGCTCCGCATCCTCAGATACAGATTCCGTCACCTCCGGAACTTTCCATTCTCCTATACCGGTTTCGCCCACTCCTGTCAGTGTACTGTTCAAAAGCGTTGCACCCTGATGATGCCGGTACATATGGAATACATGATACGTCGGCGTCTTAATCATCTTTGGTCCTTCTGTGAGAATGACAGACTGCAATACATTTACCATCTGTGCAAGATTTGCCATCTTCACGCGATCACAGTGCTTATTAAAGATATTCAGGGTGATCCCTGCAACCAGCGCATCCCTTACCGTGTTCTGCTGATATAAAAAGCCCGGATTGGTTCCCGGTTCAACTGTAAACCAACAGCCCCACTCATCCACGATCATTCCGATTTTTTTATCCGGATCGTACTGATCCATAATCTTTCCGTGGCGTTCCACAAGAGTTTCCATATAAAGTGCTTTTTTTAATGTCTTATACCACACTTCTTCATCAAAATCCGTTGCACTTCCCTTGATTTCCCAACCTTCCGGATGCACATAATAATGCAGGGAAAGCCCATCCATAAATCCATGAAATTCAGGAACGGTGTGATCATGGGTTGTCTCTAATACCTTCCTTGTCCAGTCATAATCATCCACATTTGCTCCGCCACAGATCTTTTGGATCGGTTTCTGCGGATCATAATTGCGCACATAGGTCTGATATCTGCGGTACTCATCTGCATAATACTGCGGCCGCATATTTCCCCCACATCCCCAGTTTTCATTTCCAACACCAAAATAATCAATGGTCCACGGCTCCTCATGTCCATTTTTTTTGCGCAGATCTGCCATCGGGGACACCCCGTTAAATGTCATATATTCAACCCATTCCGACATCTCCTGCACGGTTCCGCTTCCAAGATTTCCGTTAATGTAAGTTTTACATCCAAGCTGACGGCAAAGTTCAAAGAACTCATGCGTTCCGAAACTGTTGTCTTCTACCACACCACCCCAATGGGTATTAACCATTTTCTTCCGGTTCTCTTTCGGTCCGATTCCGTCTTTCCAGTGATATTCATCCGCAAAACATCCACCCGGCCAGCGCAATACCGGAATCTTAATCTCTTTAAGTGCTTCCACCACATCTGTACGCATCCCATTCACATTTGGAATTTCAGAGTTCTCACCCACATAGAGTCCTTCATAGATGCATCTGCCCAGGTGTTCCGAAAAATGCCCATAGATCTCCGGTGCAATGGTACCTTCTTTTTTATTTTTATTGATCATTAACTTTGCCATATCTCTTTACTCCTTTTGGATATATTGTACGCCCCAGAGAGTTTCCTCGTTGTCTCCTGCAGCCGAAAAACAAAACACCGGATTTTCCGCTTCATCTGTCATTTCCATTAATACCCCTTTATAAACGACACCGTCCAGTGTAATGGTAATGTAATCTGTGCCTTCCTTTACCTCATATGTACCGCTTTTTTCTCCACCGGTTACTTTTCCATCCGCAAACGTATATGCCTCCGCTTCGCGAATCTTACTGCTGATATCTGTTCCATGGTTTACTACATAAAATGTACCGGATACATCCGATTTTTTGTACCCCTTTTCCGAGAGAGTTTCTCCCATTGTGGCAAATGGTGCTGCAACAAACCACCCATCCTCATTTGTGTACATCTGATGTACACGCGGTTCATGATACTCTGTGCCATCGTCAAACCGCTGATGATATGTAATGTAATATTTCCCGTCATCATCCTGAAATGTGGACTGACCGCCCGGTGCCATATAGGTATAATTTAAACTCGGGAATGTATAATTCCCCATCATTTTTAAACCATAATTGAAATGATCGTCCTGATCTTGCAGTGTATTTCCTGCCACATCCACATATGGTCCCGTTGGCTTTTCACTGCGAAACTGCCGAATCTGATACCCACCATCACTCTGCAGATCTCCATAAGAAACAAACAGATAATAATAGCCGTTTTCTGCGTCATACTGGATATATGGACCCTCAGCAGAGTGATGTCCACCACCAATCAGCCGATATCCATAATACGGATCGGCATCCTTGTCATCCACCGGATAAATCGGGTATCCAGTGGTGGGATCAATCTCCAGCAGAAAGATACCACCTGACCATGAGCCGTAATTCATCCACATCCGCCCGTCTGCATCGGTAAAAATCGCCGGATCAATACAGTTTGGCCACTCCTTATTGTTGTATCCACCATATTCCAGATATCTGGAAATATCTGCATTTTTCCCGAGTACATCGTACAAATTCGTTTCGCTGATATTGCTTTTTCCATATCCGGAATATAAAATCGTATCCACATAAGTATACGGTCCCTCTATATTGTCTGCAGTTGCAAAACAGAGAGTCGATTTCACATAAGAAGATGTCGTACAGAAATACATGACATATTTCTTCATTGTCTCATTGTAAATTACATTTGATGCCCAGACAGAATACCCATTATCTGTGTTTTTTCCGACAAAATCAAAGGCAGCGTACGGCTCTGTCAGCAAATTGTCAAACAGTGTATTTGCTGCATCAACACCATTTGCAAAATAATTCCATTTACGCAGGTCCTGACACTTTGCCCCTACCATATGACTGCCGAACATATAATATGTATCGCCTTCCCTGAGGATCTGCGGATCGTGACAGGATGCTGCAACCGTAAATCCGCCTTTTTTTATCTCATCTGCTGCGGCCTCCTTCCCAACGGAAGAACCGCCGGAGGCACAACCGGATGCAAGGCATGCCAGAAGCCCTGCAACGGTCAACACACGAACCATTTTTTTCTTAATCATACGCAAACACCGGCTTTCCGTTTTCATCCCATTGAACCTGCATCAGATGTGCATGACGGTTTGGATTATAGAGAGGATTTCCCTCTATCTCTGTTTCTGTGCGTGCATGGTATACCATGATATCATTTCCATCTTCATCTTTGGTAAAAGAATTATGTCCCGGTCCGTAAATTCCTTTTTCATAACTGCTTTGTAATACCGGATGACGCTCCTTTCTCCAATTTAACGGATCCAGCAGATCCGTTCCGCTGGTTGCAGTAAGCATACCGACACAATAGGCAACCCCTGTGTCACTCGCCGAATATGTCAGGTACAGTTTATCCCCGTGATGAATCACTGCCGGTCCCTCATTTACCCAGAATCCCACACGTTCCCAATCATAATCCGGTGTTGTAAGAAGCACCTGCACCGTTGCCAGCTTGCACGGAGACTCCATTTTTGCAATATAAAGATTGGAAATCTGCTTGCCTACTCCAACCTTTTCTGCCCACACGTAGTAATAATCTCCGGCATCCTCAAATACGGTTGCGTCCAGGGAGAATGCTTCAAACGAGAATTCATCCCCATCTGCACGCTGCATTTTGCCTTTTTCCACCCATGCATCTGCCAATGGGTCCTGCCCCTGACATTCCAGCACATATGGACGGATTTTCCAGATATCCTCTTCTTCACCACCGGCAAAATAGATGTACCATTTTCCTTCCAGATAGTGTAGTTCCGGTGCCCAGATATGCTTGCTCATCGGACCACTCTCATGCTTTTTCCAAATGACCACTTCCTCTGCCTGTGGAAGATCTGCCAGTTTTTTTGCCCAGCGCAGTACAATGCTGTCATATGCCGGAACCGATGCCGTAAAATAATACCAGCCATCCTTTTCATACACATACGGATCTGCTCTCTGCAGAATCCATGGTTCATTAAATTTCAGTCTCTTATCCATATGTTTTCTCCACTATATTTTATAATTTTATAAATTATTTTATTTATACTTAAAATTATATAGAGGATGAACATAAAATGCAACTATTTTAGATTTCTTTAAACAATTTTAGTTATGTTGAACAATATTGTGCATTTGTTTTTGTGGAAAAACCTGTATTTGACATTTCTCACTTTATGTAATATTATTTATTAGGCTTCTAATAATTAGAATACTAACAAAGGAGACTTTTTATTTTTATGAAAGAATCACTTCATTATCTTCTGATGTCCGACCATTTCCTGTTTCAGAAATCGCTGGTCGCAAGCGTCAAAGATACCGGACTGACACCCGGACAGCCAAAAATTCTCGACTATCTCATCAACCATGACGGAGCAATCCAGCGGGAAATCGCAGTGTCGTGCCATATCGAACCGGCATCACTGACTGCTATTTTAAACGGTATGGAAAACAAAGGCTATATCGAACGCAGAACGGATGGTGGCAATCGCCGCTCCTATCATGTGTACCTTACACCACTCGGCAGAAAATATGCCGACCGGCTCAGCCGGGAGTTTGCACACATCGAAGCCAAAGCACTGGAAGGCTTTTCCGATTCCGATGCAGGACTGCTACAGGAACTGCTTGGCCGCGTATATGAAAATATGACAGAAATTCAGAAAGAAGGAACTACTCACAAATGAAACACTTAAAAGTAAGAATCCCCATGTATTTTATCGGGCTTTTTATTATGACAATCGGTATCGCCCTGTCCGTAAAGTCCAACCTCGGCGTATCCCCTGTCAGTTCCATCCCTTACACCATGACCTGTGTGTGGGGCATCGAGATGGGAAAAGCCACGATTCTTTTTCACATTGTACTGGTAGTGATCCAGATCCTGCTGCTGCGCAAAAACTTTAAGCCTGTACAGCTCTTGCAGGTGCTGGTCGGCATTGTATTTGGCTACTTTACCACATTTTGTAACTATATGGTGTCCTTTCTTCCGACACCGCACAATCTGGCAATCCGTCTTGTAATGGTACTTGCCAGCACTGTATTTGTCGCATTCGGCATCTTTTTATATCTGCCGGCAGACCTGATTCCGCTTGCCGGGGAAGGCTGCATGCAGGCAGTTTCTTCTGTGACACACATTGAATTTTCCAAAGTGAAAACCGGATTTGACTGCACAATGGTGCTCGTTTCCGCGATCACCTGTCTGACGCTTTTGCACAGTCTCGGAAGTGTCGGTGCCGGTACGATCATTGCTGCTATTTTAGTCGGCACTTTGGTCGGCATCATCAACCGGGCCTTCGGCAGACAACGAGATGCACTGCTTGGTAAAAATGAGGAAGCTGCTGATGCCGCAGCCGATTTGGCTTCCCATTATGTCGTTACCATCTCCCGTGAATTCGGAAGCGGCGGCCGCGAAATCGGAAAACTTCTGGCCGATGCGCTTGGTTTTACTTACTACGATTCACAGCTTATCCGTCTTGCTGCGGAAAAAAGCGGGTATACACCGGAATATGTCGAGCAGAATGAGCAGACTTTAAAAAATCCGGTTCTCCATGATTTCTTCGCATGGTACGCCGGACCGTTAGAACAGACCGATCTGCCAAAAGTCGACCAGCTTTTTCAGAAGGAAACAGAGGTCATCCGCACGCTTGCACAAAAAGAGTCCTGCGTTATCGTTGGCCGGCTGGCCAATTACATATTAAAAGACCGTCCTGGTGCTTACCACGTATTTATCTCTGCAGATACAGCAACCGAAGCCGCCAGAGTCGCAGAACGCGACCACATTTCTGTCGATGAGGCTGCTGCAAAAGTAAAAAAGGTGAACCACGAGCGCGCGGTTCACTGCAAGCATTTCACAAAGACGGACTGGGGCAATGTGAAAAATTATGATCTCTGTATCAAATCCGATGATTTCGGAGTGGAGGATACGGCAAAAATTATCAGGGAACTGTTTCAGAAGAAAATGGGCGTGTGATATAAAAAACGGGAGGCTTTTGCCTCCCGTCATGTGTTTTTCTATAAAACAGCCTGCAAAACCAGCGATATAATCACAATCACCGCACATACCACACCGCTTATCCGCATCTTTCTGCTGACCTCTTTTTTCTCACTTATCCGTTTGAGCCATCCCGTTGTATACAGTATGTTTGCAATAAGCGTGCCAAGCGTCCACGCATACAGATCCCGCTTCACACTTCCCCAAAACGGAGACACTGCCAGTCCACCTGCGTCCTGACCATTGCAATCAGTATTGTGATCACACCGGTAATTCCTATGATCCGTACCCGTTTTAAGAGCCTTGCGTTGTTTGTCTCTGTATAATCCGTTACTTTGATTACGGTTTCCTTTAATTCCTCATTCATCTGCTCGCTTTTCCTTTCTCCATCAATGATTTCCCGGATATCAACTTCATAAAAATCTGCAAGTTCCAAAAGCATGCTGATATCGGGCATATTGCTTCCCGTCTCCCAGCGTGACACCGTGCGGCTTGTGATCTGAAATTTTTCCGCAAGCTGCTCCTGCGTCAGCTTCTTTTCATTGCGCAGTTGTTTTAAAAAATAACCTGTCTTTTTCTGATCCATAATGAAATCTCCTCTTGCTTTCCATCCATGTAAATCTGCTCCTCCTTTCGCAGATTACAATACCTGTTTTTTCCGGCAAAAACCACGACATAAAGCGAGAACTGCCGTATTTTCTGCACCGGACATGAAATGTCTGCCCGGAAATCCCGTTTAATTACAAATCATACTTATCTTTTCTTTTTATTTCTTTTTCATTTTAGAAATTCTTTCATTGTAGATGTCATCAAACAATTGAATATCTATCAAATGTTTAAAATCAAACTCTCCCTTTATTGGATGATCCTGCAACTCTTTTAACCGTATATAGGTCAATTCTTTTTCTGCCTCAAACAGGTCTGCCTGATTTCGTATATTGAGCTTATTAATCAATACATCTGAATTTGGATAACAATATGTTTTATCTGGCATATTTCTTTATTACCTCTTGCCGGACTTCTTCTGTAGTCAGCTCCCCCCGCGAAACCTGCATCATCTTTTGCAGAAAATCGCGATTGAAATACATTCCTTCTATTGCCATTGTTGCCGTAACATTTTGAATTTTCAGAAGGTTTTCTTTTTCTTTATAAGTCATAAAATCCACCTCCATATTTTTTTATTATTATACCACACCCCTCAATCATCCGCATCCTTCTGCTGACATCTTTTATTCAGATTCTGTCCTATTCACAAGACAATACACGGTATATGTATACGTTCCATCCTCATTTTTCACAGTAGAATCTCCATTGGGCGGTTCACTTTTTCTTGCCCTGTGACACAAATTTGCATATACTTATTTTATCAAATAACATCAGGAGAAACCCATGATCTATTTAAAAAATCCCCTGTGCCTTGGCATGGAAGAATCAGAATATAAAGAAATGCTCGCTCTGGGCGGTATGCGCCAGAAACATTTTGAAAAAAATGAAGTGATTTTGTCTGCCGGATGCACCACGCACGAGATCGGGCTGGTGCTGTCCGGAAGCGTTAATATTGAAAATCTCGACCTGTGGGGCAGCAAAAGCATTTTGAGCAACATCGGTGCCGGACAGGTTTTCGGGGAAACCTATGCATTTTTCCGCGAAACACTGATGGTCGATGCGGTTGCTGCCCAGCAGACCGATATTCTATTCTGGAATCTGGATATTCTCGTCCACACGCCGCATCCCGCAAGCACCTGGCAGCCAAAATTTATCCGGAATCTGCTACAGATCTCCCTGCGCAAAAATCTCGCGCTCTCCCAGCGGATTTTCTGTACAACCCCGAAAACGATCCGCGGGCGGCTGCTTGTCTATCTGTCAAACCAGGCGGCAAAAGCCGGCAGCAATCATTTTAAGATTCCGTTTGACCGACAGGGGCTGGCGGACTATCTGAATGTCGACCGCAGTGCGCTTTCCAAAGAGCTTGGCAAAATGCGGGACGAAGGAATTCTGACCACCCGGAAAAATGCGTTTACCCTGTACTGATTGTCTCATGAGCCGCTCCTTTATGTTTCATTTTCAAAGGCCTTTCACTAATAATACAAACGAAAAATCGGAAAGGTTACAAAAAAGGAACCCTGTCCGGATATCTTTCCGGACAGGATTCCTTTTTATTATGTTCTCCTACTCTGCCAGCTTAAACCTGCCAACCAGATTTTTCAGTCCTTCCGACTGTGCGGAAAGCTCCTGGCTTGTTGCAGAAGTCTCTTCCGCAGCTGCGGAGTTGCTCTGTACGACACTGGAAATCTGCTCGATTCCCTGCTCGATCTGCTTTAACATATCTGCCTGCTCGGTAGAACTCTCGCTGGCGCCCTTTGCCGCATTCGCAAAATCATTCATGGATTCAAGAATCTTATTTAATGCAGCAACCGTCTTTTCTGTAATCTGGTTTCCGTTTTCAATTTCCTGCAGAGATTTTTCAATCAGATCGCGAGTATTGACTGCCGCCTGTGCACTGTCACCCGCCAGTTTTCCGATCTGATCTGCCACAACCGCAAAACCTTTTCCGGCTTCCCCGGCACGTGCTGCCTCAATGGAAGCATTCAGGGACAACAGGTTGGTCTGACTTGCAATCTCCTCGATGGAACCGATGATGTTTTGGATTTCCTGTGAGGTACTGCTGATCCGCTCCATGGCATTGGTCAATGCCTGTAATTCTTCTCTGCTTTGATCTGCCTGTTCTACGGCAGTGCGTACCATCTGGTAAGCCCCGGAAGCGCTCTCTGCGCTGGATTCTGCAATTCCGCTGACACTCTCTACCGTTGCTGTCAGTTCTTCTACTGCACCTGCCTGATCGGTGGCACCTTCTGCCAAAGCCTGTGCCCCGCCTGCCAGCTGCCCGGAACCGGATGCAACCTGCTCGGATGCCTCATTAATCTGTGTCAGGGTATCACTCAGTTCATGTTTTAATTTGCTTATGGACTCATACTGCTGTCTGAAATTTCCAATATAAATCTGTGCATTATTACTGGATACATTGAAATTTCCTTCTGCCATTTTTCCCAGAAGATAACTGGTATCCTGCACAATCACCTCCAGAGTTTTGCATGCCTGCCGGAAATTACCGGCAAGTTTTCCGAGTTCGTCTGGAGATTCATAATTTATTTCCACATCAAGCTGTCCTGCTTTCAGTTTCTCAGCTGCACCTTCCAGTTCCTGAATTGGCTTTAGCATAATTCCGGTAATGGTGGTCCGGATGACAGTAGAGAAAGCCACTGCTCCTGTTCCTATGAGAATCATCAGAATAATGCTCACAATTCCCGTTACCCTGGCAGATGTATACTGACTCTTTGCCTCTGCGGATGCCACTTTTCCGATATCAACCAATATATCCTGAAGTTTCTCTGTTGCATCATTATAATCGGAATTAAACAGTACCAGAGCTTCGTCATTTTTATTCTGCTGCGCCAGTTCCATGAGCGCTACCCGCTGTTTTTTCAGTTCTTCTATCGCATCTTTTAATTCCGCAACTTCCTTTTTATCATGAAAAGACTTCTCCAGTGTGGTAACATTTTTTCCAACCTGATCTGCATACTGCTGTGCCGAATTAAGATAACTCTGTGTGGAAGCTGTATCATCGGTTGTCATCGACCACAAAATATATTTTCCCACAAGCTGTATATCTTTACGGATTTCCATCTGCAATGTGCTGTTTGCATATGCTTCCTTGTAAAACTTATAAGTATCCACATTCATCATTACAATGGAAACAAGCGAAACAACCATAGCAACAGCAAACGTTACAATGACTGTAGTAAATGCATACTTCAACTTCATTCCTACCTTCAGTTTTCGGTAAAACTCTTCCATTTTTTTTCGTCCTTCCATTTTCTCTGTTCCTTTCTTTATTCCGCTTTAAAATACTATTTTTATCATACGCCTTTTTTCCTCCCACTGCAATGTTTCTGTCGAAAATATGCGAATTTTATCTTTTTCCACACTCAGAAATTCCCCCCTGGTTTGTCCCCTTTGCATTCCAATAAAATGATGGTACAATGATGACATAACACAAAACATCTGTTTTACATATATTGTTGGAAATGGAAATGGAAATGAAATGGAAAAAGCACAGATTCGAATAATCCGAAGCAAAAGAAAAACCGTTGCACTGGAAATCCGTCCGGATTTATCGGTTCTGGTAAGGGCACCTTACTGGATGGCAGACTGGCAGATCCGTAAATTTGTCGATGAAAAATCAGACTGGCTGTATGCCCATCTCCGGGAAATGGAACAAAAACAAAAATTGGAAGCTGCACGCCCGAAAGCCGCACCTTTAAATCCCGGGGAATTGCAGGTGCTTGCAGATGAAGCACTGCGCGTAATTCCGGAACGGGTACGGTTTTATGCCCCGGTTGTCGGCGTGACCTATGGCAGGATCACCATACGAAACCAGCGTACACGCTGGGGAAGCTGCAGTGCAAAGGGCAATCTTAACTTTAACTGCCTGCTGATGAAAGCACCGCCGGAAGTGCTGGATTACGTGGTCGTCCATGAGCTGTGCCACCGGCTGGAGATGAACCATTCACCACGCTTCTGGGCACAGGTGGAGCGTGTGCTTCCAGACTATAAAATTTCCCGCAAATGGTTACGGGAACATGGCAATGAGCTTATGGATTTAAACCCATAAGAAGGAGATACCGGTATTCCTGCATCTCCTTCTTGCTTTCATGTTATTTTTTACATGTAATATCGTTCTGTTCTCAATTACTTTCTATTGTATAAGTCCCCTCTTCAAAATTTACATGCAATTCGGCATATGCCCCGTCATATTCCCAGCGGATTTCCAGAGAACTCTCCTCTCCGGAGATTGTCACCTCTGCACCTTCCGAAAATGCCTTATGGGTATTCCTCATACGGATTAGCGCAAGCTGTTTTTGAACCACATCTTTTTTCAGTCCTTCCGCGATCTGATCACCGGAAAGATTTGTCCGGTTGATTTCCTTATGTCCGGATTCCCCTGCACGCTGCACCGCTTCATGGTCATTTTTTCCGGCAAACAGATCCAGATACCAGATCTGCGGTTTGCCCGGCATAAACATCTGAATTGCCCGCGCCAGAAGCATCTTCTGATCCGATTCCCCAAGTGCACTGTAATATGTGGCATTCACCTGATAATACAGATTCTTCTGTCCATGCAGATTTTTTACCATGCCGCCACGAGATACAATCAGATCGATCAAAGACTGTATATCGTCTTCCGGAAGCAGTCCCTTTAAATCCAGAAGCGGGATGCCGTCGTGACAGCCGAGCATGTTGACCGTGGAGATCTTCTTTTCCACAATTTCCTTCGCCCATGCCGCAAGGTATGTTCCGCGCCTGTTCTCAATCGCATCAATGACCAGTCCCGGCAGGAAAAAATCGTAGGTCGCATAGCCTTTTTCTGCAAGCGTCTGGTATATTTTTTCGTCATACGCTGCGTGGATCTCCGGCAAAAGCGTAAGTCCCAAAGGTTCTGCCAGCGCATGAATCTTCTGTAAAAGTTCCCATGTCTCCGGATCATTGAGGAAGTTTTTCTTTCCCGGTGTCTTCGGCGCATAGGCAAAGGCATCCAGCCGCACGATCGCCGCTCCGTAAGAAGCTATTTTCTCCAGTGTTTCACGATAAAACTCCCACACCTTTGGCGACTGGATGTTTACATCCATCTGTCCAAGATAGTGTCTGCCATGCACTTCCTGATAAAAGGTATTCCAGTACGGCACCTTTTTCCCATCTGGAAATTCCACCATCAGGATCGGCAGCCCGGGTTTGCGGAAAAACATCTGCTTCAGGCAGCTTTCCTCCGGCTGGATATAGCCTTCCTCTGTCATGGTTCCATGCCCTTCCCAGAAGCGGTTCCAGTCGATGAAAAAATCGCGGTACGCAGAAGCCTCCCCTTTTTCCACAAGATCCTGAAACTGTGGGGACTGTGCGGAAGCATGGTTTAAAATAAAATCCAGTTTCAGGTCAATCCCCATATTCTTTAACTGGTCAAGGTCTTCCCGGTTGGCAAGCTGCTCATTCAGGTCATAGTCGATCACGGAAAATCCCCGGTCGAGATCGGAATGGTACAGACTCGGCAGAATATAAAAAGAAGAAAATACATCCTGCATTGCCTCAGTTTTTAGCAATGTTACAATATCTCCCAGATTTCCTCCAAGGCTGTCGGGATATGCATTGAGCATCGGTTTATGGTTCATAAACTCTTCCGTCCTTTCCCACGATTAATCCTGCATTTTTGCGCTGCACTTCAAGTTTTTCCTGTTCCAGTTCTACCACGCGGCAGATAAACGGGCTTGCGGCATTCTCATCGCGGTTTCTGCGGATGCGCCGCTCCCTGGTCTCCTCTGGGGAACTTTCCAGAAAGACGGGCAGATCCACACCATGTAAATCGTCACTGCCTCCGTGTGTCCACTCCAGAAGTAATACGGATATTCCGGAAAAATCGGTTTCTTCCGATGAAATCTCGCCATCTTCCCGTCCCATATGCCGCAATGTGATCGTATCTTTTCCCTCATGAAATGCCGCAAGCACTTCATTGATCCGGTCGAAGTCAATCTCTTTCTTTGTTCCGAGATATCCACGCAGTCCATCTTCCCCCGTTTCTTTATACACACGCATCCGTTCTTCATCATTGCGTTTTGGAATCCGGTGTGGATAATCATCGCCCGAGAGCAGATAACAACCAGTTCCGTCATTTAAAAAGTACTGCTGCAATGCCGTTGCGAGTGTTGTTTTTCCGGAACCGGAACCACCGTAAAGGCTGATGACCACTCGATTTTTGGCATTCCTGTCACACCATTTCTGCACTTTTTCATATAATGTTCCAGCCTCTTTCAGCTCTGTAAGAGAAAACTGATATGCCTCATATTCTCCGGTAAACGGCGGAAGCGGAATTCCCGCATGCATCAGTGCTGCACCGGAATACTGCCTGCCGCTCTGTTCTTCCAGATACACGGCATCCGGCTTTAACCCACGCAGGCGGACATAAACGGTCGCCTGATTTGCCTCTGCCATCAGACGCACTACGCTTACCAGTGCATGATCCTGTTGCTCTGAGACGGACATCCATGCCGCAATTTCATCCGTAAACGGATCCGGCGGACCCGACGGCCGCCAGTACGTTCCCTCGTTAATGAGCGTTTCATACTTCTTGTACGTTTTGATCTGCTCCCGGATCTGCTGTTTTTCCTCATCCGATAAAAGCGCCGGGTTTAATTCGTAACCGAAAGTTCCCGCCATCGCCGTCACCCCACGGGTATGGAAACTTGTCACCCGTCCGGTCTGGTGATTTGGCACCGCCGAAACATGCGCCCCCATCGCGGAAACCGGATAGAAAAACGACGTTCCGTACTGGATTCTTGTGCGGTTGATCGCATCGGTATTGTCGCTGCACCAGATCTGTGGGGAATAATAAAGCATTCCTGCGTCAAACCTGCCGCCGCCACCGCTGCATCCCTCCAGCAGAAGATCCGGATACGGCTGCACAAACGCTCCATGAAATCATAGACACCAAGCACATAGTCATAGGAAAGATTTCCGGCATAAACATCTGCCATGCTGCGGTTCATATCCCATTTAACGTAATCAACCTTTCCCTGATCGAGCACGGCACAGATCTGGTCAAATACACAGTCGCGCACTTCTTTTCTGGAAAAATCAAGCAGTAGCTGGTTTCTCGAGCGCACCGGCTTTTTCCCGGGAATCCGGATTGCCCAATCCGGATGCGCCCGGTACAGATCACTGTCTTCATTGACCATCTCCGGCTCAATCCAGATGCCAAATTTCACGCCCTGCTCATGCACGCGGGTAATAAGATCTGCCAGACTGCCCCCCAGTTTCTTAGCGTTGACGGGCAAGTCCCCAAGGGAAGAATTGTCATCGTTTCTTTTCCCGAACCAGCCGTCATCCATTACTACCATATCAATCCCAAGGGAAGCGGCTTCTTTTGCCAGATCCACAATCGTATCTCCCGTAAAATCGAAATAGGCTGCCTCCCAGCTGTTGATCAGCACCGGACGCTGCATATGGACATATTTGCTGCGGCACACATGGTTGCGGATGCAGTTATGATACTGTTGCGACAATGCAGACAATCCATCTGCCGAATAGGATAAAATGACTTCCGGCACCGTAAAGGTTTCTCCAGCCGCGAGCGGGTAGGAAAACAGTTCTTCATTTAATCCAAGAAGCAGGCGCGTCTGGTTGAACTGGTCTTTTTCCGCCTCACAGGAGAAATTGCCGCTGTATACAAACAGCATGCCATAGCAGCTGCCTGCCGTCTCTGTTGTCCCTTTTTCTGCCAGAATCACTGCCGGATTATACTGATGGCTGGATGTTCCCCTGCGGCTGCCAAACGCAATCGTTCATGTCCCAGCGGGGTGCGCTCCAGATTGCGCTCCATGGCATGCTTTCCATAAAACCGCAGGACATCAAACTCTCCCTGTACAAAATCCAGACAGGCTGCCGCTGCCTTTTCGATCGTAATCTGTCCGGTTCCCGTATTTTTAATCCGGACACTCCTTGTAATGATATCGGTTTCTTCTAAAACGCCATACAGCAGATGCACTTCAACCTGTGCGTTTTCATCTGCAAGGACTATTTCCAGTGTCTGTGCTTCGTTTTCATCTGCCCAGACAGCCGGAAGTCCCTGTAACTGATACTTGCCGCTTCGGATCTCATAGCTCTTAAAAAGCAGATCCGCACTTTCCACCCCTTTTTCATTTTTGATATTCAGCGCGATATTGCGGTAATCCCCTGTGCCAAGGGACGGATACTCCTGTGGCAGCGCATCCAGCGAATAGGTGCGGTCCATACCGGCTGCATAAGGATTTCCGGAAAATCCGCGGTCTGCATAGGTTAAGACATAGTCCATGGAACTGTTTGTTTTTTCCCCATAGTACAGATGCAGCAGATATCCCAGTGGATCAACCTGCATCTGATAGGTTGTATGCGCTGTATGCAGGGTAAAGATTTTTTTATTTGGATTGTATATAATTGCCATAGAAGCCACCTCGTTTTATTTTTTATCCTTTGACTGCACCGTTTGCCACACCATTCAAAATCTGTTTCTGACAGATCATATAAAAGATCAGGATCGGGATCAGTGCCAGAATATAGGAGGCAAACGCCAGATTGTAATTGGTTCCAAACTGTGTCTGGAAGTTAAGCTGTGCAAGCGGCAGCGTATTCTGTCCGGTTCCGGACATGATCACAAGCGGTGTCATAACATCGTTCCATGTTCCAAGGGCTGTCAGAATCGCAACCGTCGCATGCATCGGTTTCATCATCGGGAATACCACTCTCCAGTAAGTCGTCCAGGTACTTGCCCCATCAATATCTGCTGCTTCTTCGAGTGCTTCCGGAATATTTTTTAAATATCCACTGTAAAGCAGGACATTCATTGGCATGTAAAATACCAGATACAACACGATGACACCGGCACGGTTTCCAAGTCCCATGTGTGCCGTCTGTTTTACCAGGGGCATCATTAAGATGGAAAATGGAACAAACATACCACTGACAATATACAGATAGATAAAACGGAAACTTTTTCTTCTTGCCATGCCCCGCCCGATCACATAGCCTGCAATCGAGTGGATCAAAATTGCCAGTACGATCGTTACCAGAGTGATCAGTAAACTGTTTCCAAGAGAACGCCAGAAATCGGTCACTTCCATTGCCTGACGGAAGTTTTCAAAACTCCATTGTTTCGGGAAAGAAAGTGCACCCGCCACATCGTTTGTCATCTCACTTGGTTTCTTAAATGCAATGATCGCTGCCATATACAGTGGAAAAAATACGGTAACCGTCCCCAAAATCAGAACAATCGTAAGTATCCGGTTTGTTTTCTGTTTTTCTTTCATCATAACTGCTCCTCCTTCTTATTCATGACTGTCATCTGGAAAAGTGAAATTGCCACAATCACAATAAAGAAAATAACTGCATTTGCACTCTGGAATCCAAACTGTCCGCCATCCATACCATTTTTATAAATCAGGTAAGAGATCGATTCGGTGCTCTGTGCCGGACCTCCCTTGGTCAAAGACATGATCTGGTCGAATACCATGAGAAAATTCTTTGTGCTCAATACCAGATTGATTGTTACAAACGGCATAACCAGTGGAAATGTTACTTTCCAGAACTGTTTCCATTTACTTGCTCCATCAAGCATACTCGCCTCGTAAACTTCCTCCGGGACGGTCTGCAGACCGGAAATATAAATAATGGTATTCATGGCAACTGCCTGCCATACACCAACAATCAGCACACCAATCCACGCGTATTTTTCACTTGCAAGAATACTGTTCTGTAAAAATCCAATATGGAACACATTTCCCACAGTTGGAAGAATGTAAGTAAAAATAAAACTAAAAATATAGCCGATGACAAGTCCTCCTAAAATATTCGGTACAAAGTAAATACCGCGCAGTGCACTTTTAAAACGGATTGCACTGTTTAATCCAACTGCCATGATCAGACTCAGCACATTTACCAGTATCGTTCCTGCCAGTGCATATTTAAACGTAAACAAATAGCTTTTTCCCACGCGGGAATCCGTAAACAGATCTGCATAGTTCCGGAATCCGACATAATCGTACGTTCCATATCCTTTATAATTGGTAAAACTGTAAATCACACCTTTGATCATTGGAAGTGTATTGAATGCAAAAAATAAGATCACAACCGGTATGACAACCGCCCAGAATGTTTTGTCCCTGTTTGACATTTTCTTTTTCATTGTGCATCCTCCTGTTCTTTCTGATAATCCTGTACTTTCCGAATCAGATCCCGGTTGTAGCGTTTCCAGCCGGAATCAAATTTTTTCAAAAACTTTTCCTGTGCATTGTCGCTTGTATCCAGCAGGAACGTCTGGATCATGGCATCCACACTCATCTCACTCGGATAATGGTGATCCTGATAATCTGCCATGCGGTTATTTTCAATGTAAGGACGCATATCCTTAAGTGTTTCCGGAATTGCAAAATCCCCATCCTTGCAGGCGATTCCGCCCTGATCATCCAGATAAATCTGAATGGTTTCATCGTCATACAGATATTTTAAAACTTCATATGCTGCTTCTTTGTTTTTGCATGCTTTCATCACAGAAAACTGTAAATCAATTCCTGAATTTAATACATTGTCTGATTCCTCATCATTTGCAGGAAATGTAAAAGAGCCGATATTCATGTCCGGGTTGACCGATTTGATCTGCGGAATCGCATAGCTTCCGATCGGATACATGGCAGATTCCCCACGGGCAAATGCTGTACAGGCATCGTTATAACCATATGCATACGGATTTTTTTCTGCGTAATCCAAAAGCGCACGCATCTTTTCTGCTACCGGTTCATAAGTCCTGGCAAATGTGGTATTTCCCATATTTACCTGATTGCAGGTGTCCGAATCGGTAAGTCCGACTGCCAGCGCATTCCACGGAGCCAGACAGGTCCAGGTATCTTTAAATCCCAGATACAGCGGAAGTGTTCCGCTCTGTTTTATTTCATCACACAGTGTGGTAAATTCCTGCCAGGTGGTCGGAACTTTCCAGCCATTTTCCTCAAACAGATCTTTGTTATATAAAATTCCTGCCGCGTTTGCCACATATGGAAGTGCATACGTGCCATCCTTTGGAATAAACTCCAGTTCCTTATCCATATCCAGATATGCCTGTTTTACGGTCTGGACTTCATCCAGATCGGAAATATCCTCAAACAGATCTGCATCTAAAAAGTTGGAATAGTTGATGTCTCCTCCGATTGCGATGATATCCGGATAATCCTCCCGGATAAAACGTGTCTTTAAAATGGTCATTGCTTCATTTGGAGATGAAATCGTCAAATGAATGTCATCATGTGTTTCATTGAACCGCTTTTCAATTTTTTCAAATGCCTTAACTGCTTCTGGTTTGTAGGAAACCACTTCAATCTCCGTTTTTCCATCCGCCCTTTTTTCGCTTCCGCATCCAGCAAGTCCTGTCATACACATACCAAGTGCAAGCACAGCCGCAAGACCACGGAAAATATTCCTTTTTGCCATATTCCTCTCTCCTTTTCTTAAATATATCCGCTTGCCTTTTTGATAATCTAATTATAACATACCTTTATGCGTCCTTAAATACCCATATTTTTTTAATTTTATACCTAAATGCAATATTTTGTGCTATAATAGATACTAATATCGCATTTTGGTATATATGGAGTGTTTTATGAGTAATACATTTTTTAATATTTTTCCAAATGAAAATTTTATTGATCTGTGCATGTATCAGTTTGGATACGAACAGTGTGATCCCGGTCATTCTTTCGGACCTGCAACACGCAACCACTACCTGTTTCACTACATTCTTTCCGGAACCGGAACACTCATGGCAGACAATTCCAAAGGAGAAACACGGACCTATTCTGTAAAAAGCGGACAGGGGTTTATGATTTTCCCGGGGCAGATCAATACTTACATTGCCGATGAACAGCTTCCATGGGAATATATGTGGATCGAATTTGACGGCTTACGTGTAAAAGAGGCTTTAAGTGTCACAGATTTATGCAAAGACGCGCCCGTTTATCATTCCCATTCCAAAGAATTACGGAAAAAACTTGCCGATGAAATGCTTTATATCGTCAATCATCCGCAGGAATCCTCCTTCCATCTGATCGGGCATCTGTATCTGTTTTTGGATTATCTGCTGCAGTCGGCAAAATCAGCAACGCTGATCTCCAGTGGGCGCATGAGTGATTATTACATAAAAGAAGCGATCAATTATATGGAACAGAACTTTCAGAATACTATTTCGATTGAAGATATCGCTGCGGTATGTGGCATCAACCGGAGTTATTTCGGAAAAATCTTCCGCAACTCGACCGGTCGCTCCCCACAGGAATTTCTTATGAACTACCGCATGGTAAAGGCTACGGAATTATTAAAGCTGACTTCCTTATCCATTGCAGATGTCGGCTCTGCTGTCGGATACGAAAATCAGCTTCATTTTTCCCGTGCATTTAAAAACATTTATGGTATTTCCCCTCGGGAATGGAGAAAACAGAACAAATAGCTTATGCTTCCTGCTTCTTTGCAGTAAACAGTTTTTTCAGACAGCTGAATGCAACCAGCACACCGAGAACCATCAGAAGAATAGCCACGATAAACTGCAGACCGTCTACCAGAAAAGTTGCCTGACCACCGGCAATATTGGAAACCAGTGCAATGGTCTTCTGGATCAGTGCGGTAAACGTAACTGCCAGCATAACAAACATCGGTATGTAAAGTGTCCAGCCGGTTCTTCCGGTTGTCTTTAAGAATACCGCAAGTGCAATCAGTACAAGTGCTGCAAGCAGCTGATTCGCAGAACCAAACAGCGGCCAGATATTGTTGTATCCGCCGAGTGTCAGTAAATAACCAAAGAATAAGGTAATAATTGTTGCAAAATATTTATTGGTCAGAACTTTCTGCCAGCCCGGCATCTTGGAAGTGTCAGTAGTATCCCCGTAAAACAGCTCCTGAAACGACATACGTCCGATCCGTGCAACAGAATCGAGAGAGGTCAGTGCCAGTGCAGATACACACATCGTCATAAATACGGTAGCAACCTGTACCGGAATACCGAATTTTTCGAAAAATCCTGCAACACCAGCAGAGAAAATAGAAAACGGAGTACCCTCCGGCTTTGTTCCGTTTACGGCAACCGCACCAACAACAACCAGTGCAATGACTCCGAGCAGTGACTCTACCACCATGGCACCATAACCGACCATCGGCATATCTTTCTCATTACTGATGGTCTTTGATGATGTGCCGGAAGAAACCAGACTGTGGAATCCGGATACCGCACCACAGGCAATCGTTACAAATAAGGTAGGGAACAGATAACTGCCATCTACATTAAATCCGCTAAATGCATTCAGCTTCATAGTCGGATGCTCTGCAATGACACCGACAACAGCACCAATAATCATACCGAGCAGCATGAATGTTGTCATGTAATCACGCGGCTCCATCAACAGCCACATCGGCATAACCGATGCAAGGAACAGGTAAGCCATTACAATGTAGATCCAGGCTGTCTTTGTCGCATACATTGGAAGTTTCATACCAATGACAAACATAACAACCAACAGAGCGATTGCGACAACGGCGCGCACCCACTCTTTCATCTTTCCGACTTTTTTCTGGATCAGACCAAAAATGATTGCTACGACGATAAACAACATGGAAATCGATGCTGCAGCGGAATTCGCATAGCTTGTTGCCTTTGTCATTCCCTCGACACCTTTTCCGACAAATGTTCCGGCAACCATATCGGTAAATGCTGCCATAACAAGCAGTGTAAACAGCCAGCAGAACAGCATAAATAATTTCCGTCCGGTTCTGCCGATGTATTTTTCGATGATCATTCCCATCGATTTTCCTTCATTCTTAACAGATGCATACAATGCTCCGAAATCCTGTACCGCTCCGAAGAACAGACCTCCGATTAAAAGCCACAGCAGTACCGGAACCCAGCCGAATACCGATGCTAAAATCGGTCCGGTGACAGGTCCTGCACCTGCGATCGAAGAAAACTGATGAGCAAATACCGTCATTTTGGAAGACGGAACGTAATCCTGTCCATCCTCATGTGTGTAAGCAGGGGTTTTTGCCTTTGGATCAAGCCCCCATTTGTTGGCAAGCCAGCGTCCGTAAAACAAATAGCCGGCACCAAGTACCACAATTGCAATTAATACGATAACTAAACCATTCATTGTTTTTTCGCCATTTGGCGACTCCCTTCTTAAAGATTCACAAAGAGTTCAGACATACAATAAAAAACCTCCGTCCCTATATACCTCTTATCAGTATATAAAGACGAAGGCTTATTTTATGCTTCCGCGTTACCACTTTATTTGCCGTATAAAACGACCACTCACTCTCATCTCAACAGACTCCCCTCTGCAGAAATAAGGTTCCTGATAACGGTAGAATACCGGTGAAGCTTACTGTCCTGACGGAATTCAGCCCACAGCTCACAGAGGATGGTCATCCGAATGTCCTACTGTCTCGCACCCTCCGGCAGTTCTCTGAAAAAACTGTAGTGCAGCCTGCGCTGCATCACATATTCTGATGATCGTATTCTGTTCGATGCATTTTCCTGATTTCTCTTTGTTAACAAAAAACTAGCACTCTTCTTGCAAAATGTCAACACATTTTTTAGTTTATTACAAATATTCTCAAAACTCTGTAGCTATTGATTTTCTGATTTCCCTGGATTATAATCATCTGTACTTATTAAAAAGGGGATTTGTTTCACTATGAATATGCAAAAGAAAAATACAATTGACATGACACATGGATCTCTATGGAATAAATTACTGCTTTTTGCCCTGCCGCTGGCTGCCAGCAGCATCTTACAGCAATTATTTAATTCTGTGGATACCGCAGTGGTCGGCCGTTTTGCAAGCAGCCGCGCATTGGCGGCCGTGGGAAGCAACAGTTCGCTCATCGCACTGATGATTAATCTGTTCATCGGAATTTCGCTCGGTTCCAACGTAATTATTTCCCGCTACATCGGACAGAAAGCCGAAGAACATGTAAAAGCGGCAATTCACACCGCCATCGTTGTCGCTTTATGCAGCGGCATTTTTGTGCTTGTACTGGGGCAGTTCATTGCCAGACCGGTACTGACACTGATGGGAACTCCAAAAGATGTTATCGATCTGGCAGTTTTATATCTGCGGATCTATTTTCTCGGCATGCCATTTATCATGCTTTATGATTTTAGTTCCTCAATCCTGCGCAGCATCGGTGACAGCCGCCGCCCGCTGTATGCCCTGATTGTCGCCGGAATCATCAATACCGGACTGAACCTGATTCTTGTCATTGTATTTCATCTGGGAGTATCCGGTGTCGCAATTGCCACCGTTGTTTCTAATATTGTAAGTTCCGGTATTCTGTTTTATATTTTACTGCATGAACAGGAACCAATCCGTGTCAGACTCTGTGGCTTGTCCATTGACTGGGGCGAACTGAAAAAAATTCTGATCATTGGTGTTCCTGCCGGCCTGCAGGGCATGGTCTTTTCCCTTGCCAACGTCTGCATCCAGAGCATGATTAACAGTTTTGGATCAAACGCTATCGCAGGATCTGCAGCTGCACTGAACTTTGAATTTTTTGCGTATTTTATGGTAAACGCATTTGCCCAGACTACCGTTACTTTTACGAGCCAGAATTACGGTGCCGGGGATTTTCAGCGGTGCAAAAAAGTATACCGTCTCTGCATGATTTTTTCCGTGATATTCTGTGGCCTGTTATCCGGTGTTTTTGTACTCGGCCGGGACTTTTTCATTCGCCTGTACACAACCGATCCGAATGTCCTGACTTTTGCCGTACAACGCCTTCTAATCGTCACCACACTGGAACTTCTGACCTCCACTTACGAGATCAGCGGCGGTGCCATGCGTGGCTTTGGCCATTCCCTGACACCGGCTCTGATCACCGTGGTCGGCTCCTGCGTGCTGCGCCTCATCTGGATCAACACCGTCTGCCGTGCCGTACATGAATTCTGGGTTGTTATGATTATCTATCCGATCTCCTGGGTACTGACCGGTACGGCTATGATCACGGCATATCTGCTTCTGCGGCGGAAACTGATGCGTTAAGCATCGGAACGGGCAAATGCATTCTTCATCTGTCCGCACAGTTCAAACAGAACTTTATCGAGTGTATCGGCAGCTTCTTTTTTTACCATATCTGCCACCGCATTGTTTGCTTCTGTCTTAAGTGCCATGCGCTTTCCTGCGTCGGTTTCTTTTTCCAGCAGTTTATCATAATGATTGATAATCTCATGTCCTTTAGACAGCACTTTCTCCTGATACCGCTCGACATGGAACACCGATTTCTTATAAGAGGCATCTGCCATCGCACCAATCATCCGGCTTACCCAGTAAAAATTATCTGTAGAAACTTCTGCTGTCGTATTTGCCACATATTCCGGAGTTTCCTCCACCTGCGCATAAAACGGCACCATGGCATTAAAGGCATTGGAGCCATATGCAACCCACTCCAGTACATTGGCATCCTCTCCATGCTCCGGGCGGATATGTACCAGACCAACAAAATCATTGCGGTTGATACCGATGGAACGATACATGCCGCGCTGCCCCGGATCTCCATACGCTCCATATGGATCGTATGGCGTCCCCTGATAATGCGAGGAAAGCACATATTTCACATCTTCCACCGTAATCTTACGCTCCGGTACCAGCGTCCATGGCAGATCATCGGACTCCGGTGTAAAATCCGCATCCGGTTCATCCCAGTTGTATGTGTGTGGATTCAGGCAGCGCAGCATATACCACGCACGCGGTGTATTGTACACATGATCTGCATCGTCATGGCTGCCAAAAGCTTCCCGCGGATTCAGACTGCCATCCATGGAAAGATTCAGGTGATTATTCGCAATAAACTCCCGCATATCTGCAGAACACATATGATTTTCCTGCATGGTAAATGCATCATCCAGATCAAATGCATCAATTCCAAGCTGATTTGGCATAACCACATACGCATCATCCGGCACACGGCGTGCAATCCAATGATGTCCGCCAATGGTCTCCATCCACCAGATTTCATTCTGATCGGAAAAGGCAATTCCATTCATTTCATAAGTGCCATAGGTTTCCAGAAGTTCTCCCAGCCGCTGAACACCCTCTCTTGCATTGTAGATATAAGGAAGTACTAACGATACAATATCTTCCTCTCCAATGCCGTTTTCCACCAGCGGATCTGCACCGAGTACACGTGGATTGGATGTGATTGTCTCGGTTGCCGTCATTCCGGTCCGTGCTTCATTGACTCCGCATGCACCCCAGATTCCTTTCCCTTCCACTGCATTTGGCATAGCCGTATAGCGAAGCGGATTTTCTGGAAGCGGAATTTCTACAGAAGAAAGTACCGCTTTGTATACACGTGGCTGCTCCTTTGGCTGCACCACAATCATTTTCTTTGGCGTAAAGTGATCATTTCCACCCGCATCATCATTTCTCGCAATCATGGTTGAACCATCATAGGTTGCATTTTTTCCTACTAATATCGTTGTACAAGGCATATTTTTTATCTCCTTTTTTCGTTATCGCAATCCGGCGTTTGTCCTTCTACCTTAATTTTTGTGTCCGGGCATCGCTTCGACCGTAATGTCTTCCTTTCGTTTCACCTCAAATACCGGAATCCACGCGGTCTCCGTAACCGGGGCATAATGCAGATTTCCGGTTGTCAGACGGTTCTGCTTCTCTGGTTTCAATTTTCCCATAAGAAAAAATGAAATCGCCCCACTCACTTCGCTTTGGGAACCGTCCGGATTCTTTTTATAAATTCTTTCTGCCGGGGAATCGTCCTCGAGAGAAACGGCCGGATCATCGGGTGTCAGCTTGTAGCGCATGCTCTGCGCAAAACGTGGGTAACACATATCATTGTCCGGCATCCGTTCTGCCGATATTTCTTCCTCTGCTATTTCCAGCACATCCAGCCGGTAGGTCTGCCCTGTGACCGGATGTGAAAAACGGATCTGATCGCCTGTGCGAAGAATAAAACTTTCTTCTCCATAGATTCTTTTTTCTTCTGCCTGCAATGTCAGCACAAGGTTTTGTATCTTACTGGCAGTTACCGGCTGCTTCCACATAAAATGAAAACGCCCGATCCACCAGAGGTATGCAGGATCTAAACCATAATGCTGCCTGCAGGCTTCTGCCTCCGGATCCTGTTCCCATTCCAGCTTTTCCAGAATGTCTGACGGATACCAGCCCATCCCCATGGTTCCGTCGCTTTGCAGTTCCTCCCCATTACAGGTAAGCAGCACTGCCGGGCATTCACCAAGTGGGGATTCTGCCTCTATCTGCGACAGCTGCCGATCCGTAAGCCGGTCTTCGTCCGCCTCTTTCCATTTCTCATAAAACGCAAGGTACTGTTTTGATGCCACCTGCTTTGCCAGTTCCAGTACCAGCCCCTGTGGACAGGCAAAAACCGACAATGCTTTCCATCGTTCACTCTGGGAATTTTTATTTTCCCACACAATATCCTTTTGCAAAGGAATCTCTGCACCAGGTTCTTCTTGGGCCAGTTCTTCATAATTTTCATAATAAACGCGATACTCTTCTCTCATGGCAGTTCCGCCCTATCTGATATAGAATACGCGGTTTTCTTTTCTTGGAATAACATCCGGATAATCCCCGTCCACATAGCCGAGCGCACAGTGTCCGATTCCCTCATATTCATCCTCAATCCCAAGGGATGCAAGCAGTTCCCTGCCCCAGCTGCTTTCAAATTCCTCTTTCGCGCGGTGAATCCAGCAGCTGCCGATTCCCAGATCATGGGCTGCAAGCATGAGGTTTCCCATCACAAGACTGCCGTCATAGACATGTGTCGGCCAGTCTTTTTTTCCTAAAACGATGAGCATTGCCGGTGCGCCGTAAAACGGATCACCCTCACTTCCCATGATTTCTGCATTTTTCTTTGCGATTTCATCGCGCTTCTCTTTGTTTGTCACCTGAATGATGATGACATTCTGTGCGCCTCTGCCGTTTGCCGCATAGGTTCCCGCTTCGATGATCTGGTCTAAAATTTCCTGCGGGATGGCATCCGGTTTGAATTTTCGGATGCTTCTTCTAGTTTTCATTTCTTCTAATACGTTGCTCATTTTGGTTTTCTCCTGTCAGTCTTCTTTTGTTAATTGCTCAATCACACACGTATGTGTTTTTGTCTCTCTGTTGTAGTTGATTCCGGCAAGGAGCAGATTTCCCCGATACTCCTTTAAGGCATCTGTATAGTGCCGGTCTTTGATCTGCGCAATGGCTCCCTGTGCGGATTTTTCCCATTTCAGTTCAATCACAACCGCCGGTTTGTCTGCATGCATTTTTCTTGGAATAAAACACAGATCCGCGAACCCTTTTCCGGTCGGAAATTCCCTTATGATCGTGTAGTATTCCCGTGCAAAATAAAACGCCAGATTGATCGTACATGCCAGCGAATTTTCATTGTTGTACTGCAAAATGGAAATCTCACGATGCGCTTTATCAATGCCTGCTGCCACTGCCTCTTCGTCCTGCATCCATAACGCTTCCAGCAGATTTTTCGACGCTTCGACAGAATCAATCACCTCATGCCAGTCCATGGTACTGATTGCATTTACATATTCCTGTGACACTTCTTTGTTTGGAATCGACACCGTTTTGTCCATCCAGTGATAACTCAGATAACCCAGATGAACCAGGAGTGTCAGAACATCATCCCGGTTCTGGAATGTTGTCATATCATTGGAAAATGTCCCTGTATTGATTTCCACACGATCCCCGGCAAGCATCCGCACAATGGCATCTTTTAACCCGTCAAAATTCATCTGGATATAAATTTTTAATGCCTCATATGTTTCGGTCTGATTCCAGTAATTATCATACAGACCGCTTAACATTGCATCGACCACTGATTTCGGGCTGTACATGGAATAGATTTTGGGGTTTTCTCCGTCCATTGCGACAAGTTCATAGCCATCATACCACGCCTGCGCTTCTTCAAAATTGCGCTTGTATGTTGCGCACAATGCGTGCACTTCCTCTTCGGTAAAACCGAAAAACTCCGCCATCTCGCGTGGATTGGTCATGGAATATTCCGTAAACATGTTGAGTGCCGAATGCGAACCGTATTTTTTTATCGGTAAAATTCCGGTCATGTAGGCAAGTGCCACATATTCCTGATCTTTCATCCATACCCGCAGGAAATCCAGATATTTTTTTTGCGCCTCTTTATCCTGCTTGTACTCGCGGAACAGACAGTCCCATTCGTCGATCAGTATGATAAACGGGCACTTCGTATGTGCATATACGTCTTTCATCGCAAACACCAGACTGTCTTCTCCATCCATGACATAATCAGGATATCCTCTTTTCAGATCTGCAATCATGCGTTTTTGAAAAACCGCAAGCATTTCATCCATACTGTGCGTCATGCTTAAAAATTCCTGCATATTCACTTTCAGCACATCATATTGATTCCGGTATTTCTGATAAGTCTCTGCCTTTGCAATCTGCAGAGTATCAAACAACCGCGCCGTATCGACGCTCTGATCGTAATATGCTGCCAGCATATCCGTCGCCATAGATTTTCCAAATCGCCGCGGACGGCTGACACAAATATATTTCTGCCGTGTGTCAACAACCGCATTAACTTTTTCGATTAACCCAGTTTTATCTACATAAATTGCGGAATTTAAGCTCTCCTCAAAGCCTTTGCAGCCCGGATTCAGATAACTTCCCATGCCTGACACCTCCGTAATGTCATTCGTAACCATCCACCATTTTACCAACAAACCGTTACGACCAGATTCCTGTCTTTAGCATACCACAAACATTCTGTCTTTGCACTTATATTTCTTCCGATATTCTATCCATGATTTTACAAATGGTTCCTGTCCATTGATGTTTTCTGCCCATAATACTTTCTTCATATTTTTTGGGTAGGGATTTGTATATCCCGAAAAAATTTCAGGGGACATTGTGATTTTTTCCATCACAATGTCCCCTGCTTTAAATTATGTTCTTCCTGACATTTGAGATTCTCAAAATGCCCGGAGAATCATTCATCAAATGTCAACTCAAAAGGCATAAAGGATACTCCCCGCTTCTGACCTACTACTGTTTCCAACAATAAAACGAAACTGGACATCTCCATCTATGAGTTCCATATTCTCTCCATAAAAAGCTAGTTCCTTCCGATTAACCGTAAATTTTACTTCCTGCTCTTCACCCGGCAACAGAAAAATTTTCCGAAACCGGATAAGTTCTCTATCCGGTCGCACAACAGGAGCACAAAGTGTCTCCACATAACACTGCACGACTTCTGCCCCAGGCACTTCTCCCACATTCTTCACCTTGCAGGATATGTCAATCTTATCCTCTCTTTCCTGTTTCTCAAATATGGGGGGCGTAATGGTGAACTCTGTGTAAGAGAGACCGAATCCAAATGGATAAAGCGGTTCATTCGGAATATCCATATACCGGCTCGTAAAGCGATTCTCCGGATTCGTTTCTACCATCCGGTGTCCGGTCTTTACATCCCAGTAACTGACAGGCACCTGTCCCACACACCATGGTATGCTCACAGACAGTTTTCCTGATGGGGTCTCTTCTCCATACACCAAGCGAACAACAGCCTCAGCTCCCATTGTTCCCGGTCTCCAGACAAAAAGGACAGCCTGGGATTTCTCCGCTATTTTCCGTATATCCAACGGCCTGCCCGATAGAATGACCGTCACAATATGGGAGGTACGGCCAGCTACTGCATCAAAAAACTTCTGCTGCCCTTCCGGCAGATCAAGAAATGCCCTGCTCGCGGCTTCACCTGACTGTGCCTCATGTTCTCCAAGTACAAGTACCACGGTATCCTCCGGTTCAATTTCATCCAGTGTGGCATATTGTTTTCCACTATTCACGCATATTTCAGGTATCTCTTTATCCTGTTCTCCGCTGTCCTGAATTCTACAGTTTTCAGCCTGCCACAGCCTCCTTTCCTCTTCTGTCAGAATCTCACATTCTGGCAGAAAACGAACCGGCATCTTCCGGGCTTTCAGGACTTCTCTGATCGTTTCCACATCATCATAACGGCCGAAAATTGCCCATCTGCTCAGCAATTCCCTTGACTCCACATAAGGTCCGCCCCAAAATACCTTCCTCTCCGGTTTCAGAGGAAGCATATCATCATTTTTCAGAAGAACCGAACTCTCACATGCCAGCGCAAGCGCGGTTTTCTTTGCCTCAGCAGACAACGGTTCTTCTCCCTGCATTCCTGCAAATGGATTTTCAAACAAGCCAAGCCGATTCTTCATCACCAGCACATTCCATGCACTTTTGTCTATCAACGAAGTTGGAATACTCCCTTCTTTAACCAGTTCTTCCAGATGGAACATATATGCCGGACTCATCATGTCAATGTCAACTCCCGCACGGACTGCGGCCTCTGCGGCCTCTTTCTGGCTTGACACTACATTCTGTTCCTCCAACTGCCCTATGGATCCCCAATCTGAAATCACAGTGCCACTGAAACCCATTTCTTCCCTGAGAGTGCCTTCAAGCAGTTCCTTGTTTCCACTGACCGGTCTGCGGTCAACTGCATTAAACGCTGTCATCACCATTGCCGGATCTGCATGCATTGCCATACGGAATGGTTTGAGATACTGTTCCCGGAAGGTTCTCTGTGATATTTCCACATCATTGTATTCTCTTCCCGCATTCACTGCACCATAACCTGCAAAATGCTTTAAACAGCCTGCGATACCGGACTCCGGTATTTTTTTGTTCCCTGCCGGGTCTTTTCCTTCTTCGCCCTGATATCCTCTAAGCATTGCGGTTCCCATAACTCCGTTCAGAAAAGGATCCTCTCCGAAAGACTCCATTATCCGCCCCCACCTCGGGTCTCTGGATACATCAATCATTGGAGAAAACGTAGCCCTGATCCCCTCAGAAGCAGACTCTGCTGCGGCATGTCCCGCCATCTTTCTAACCAGTTCCGGATGAAACGAACAAGCCTGTCCCAAAGGAATCGGAGCTATGGTCCTGCACCCATGTATGACATCTGCCATAAACAGCAATGGAATATGATGCGGATGCGCTTCCACATATTTTTTCTGAATTCCCCTGAGCTTTTCTGCCCCGATCATACCTAGTACAGAACCAGCATACTGAGTCACCCACTGAGGTGGCTGGTCTTCCCCCACCTCCCCGGTAAGTACCGCATCATCATCAAAGTAAATTCCAGTCAGCTGTATCATCTGCCCAATCTTTTCACGCAATGACATCTCAGACAACAACTTTTTTAATTTTCTTTGTTCCATAATCTTCTTTTCCCTCAATCAAAATAAATGGTTTCTCCACTCTCTGCTGAACGGTACACCGCTTCCAGAATACGTGTGACAACTGCAGCCTGTGCAGGCTTCACAACCTGTTCTGCCCCATCAACAACGATGTGGTAAAACAATTCCTGTTCATAGTCTGCTGCTGACTTTTCTTTTCCTGAGAAAAATGCTACTCCACCGCTTGATAATTCCGGTTTCTCTACTACCTGTGTATTATGGTGGATGTAATTGATCCTAAGGCCATCTTTCATATCAGCTCCGGCTTTGGTACCACACAGGCTTGTTTTTGCCTCATCAACCTCCAGTGTGTTCAGTGCCCAGGCTGATTCCAGTTCGATCACTGCCCCATTTTTCATACGGATAAATCCAAAAGCAGAATCTTCTACACAGAACTTATCCGGATCCCAGTTACCAAATGCATTTCCCTGGTCTGTCTGATCAGACAGCTTGTGGAAGGAAGCTCCCGTAACAGACTGCACTTCATAATTATCCATCATCCATAATGTCAGATCCAGTGCATGTGTACCAATATCAATCAGAGGACCGCCGCCCTGTTCTTCTTCATTCAGGAACACACCCCAGGTCGGAACAGCTCTTCTTCTGAGTGCATGTGCTTTGGCAAAATAGATTTCTCCCAATTCATCACTTTTGCACATTTCCTTCAGATACAATGAATCTGTACGATAACGGTTCTGATATCCTATGTTGAGAACTCTGTGTGTTCTTTCAGCAGTTTCGACCATCTTCTGTGCTTCTGCATAATTTTTTGCCATTGGCTTCTCACACATGACATCTCTTCCTGCCTCCATTGCTGCTATAGAGATTTCTGCATGGGAACGGTTTGGGGTAGTTACATATACAACATCCAGATCTTCTTTTAGAAGTTCACGGTAATCTTCAAATACTTTTGCATCTTCTGTGCCAAATTTTTCTTTTGTTTCCTGCGCACGCTCTATGATGATGTCACAAAAAGCCACCACCTCATAGAGACCACTTTTCTGCATAGCCGGGAGATGTTTTCCGTTAGCAATCCCTCCACAGCCTACGATTCCTGCTCTTAATTTTCTCATGGTATTTCCTCCTTATTTGCACTTTTCTGTGTTATATAACATATTTCTCCAGATATCTTTTACTGAGAATTAAAGACTTCTCCACCTTTTCCTTGGAATCCTCAAATGCTTTATCTTCTATTTCGATACATGTACAGCCATCATATCCTATATCCGTAAGTGCTGACACGTATTTTCCCCAGTCTACATCGCCAAGTCCCGGAATCTTAGGTGACATATATTCCAGCGGATAAGCCATGATGCCACAGGACTCTAATTTATCCCTGTATATCTTGATATCCTTGTAATGAACATGGAATATTTTATCCTTAAATTCATAAAGTGGGCGGATATAGTCGATCATCTGCCAGATAAAGTGGGATGGATCGTAATTAATGCCAAGATTATCACTGTCCAGGATCTTGAAGACCTCTCTCCAGATTGGCGGAGTTGTCATCAGATTCTGTCCTCCGGGCCACTGTTCCTCACCAAAAAGCATCGGGCAGTTTTCAATTGCTATTTTTACGTCACATACCTCTGCCAGTTTTATGATTGGTGGCCATATTTCTTTTACAAGTTCAAGATTTTCCCGTACATTTTTGGTCTGATCCCTTCCGATAAATGTTGTGATCATGCCAACACCTAACTTTTTACTTGCACGTATGACATTCTTCAGATGTTCAATAGCAGCATTTCTTTTCTCTTTATCTGCCGTCATTACGTTAGGATAATATGCCAGTGCAGAGATTTCTACTCCCGCTTTTTCTGCATATGCCATAATATGGGCTGCATATTCATCATCCTGGTTTACCCGTTCTGCATCTATATGGCTTACACCCGCATATCTTCTTTCTGCTTTTTCTTCTGGCCAGCATGCCACTTCCACACATTCAAATCCCTGCTCTGAAGCAAAATCCATCATTTGTTCATAAGTCCATCCGTCAAGGATTGATGTAATAAACCCAAGTTTCATAGAAAAATCCTCCTGTATCTATTTTGCCCATGGAGTTGGTGTAAAATCTCCACCCCTGCACCATTTCAGATAATTCAGTGCATGAAGCTGTCCGGTCATCTCCAGTTCTCCGGAATATACAGGATCATGGTATCCCTCAATGCAGATATCGTCCTCATATCCGTTACTTCTTAAAATAGAAATGATATCTCTCCAGTTCGTGTCACCAAAGCCCGGCATACGATGCCATACAAATGGGACTGCGCCTGATATGCCACTATGTCTTACAGCATCCCAGTCTATTGTTGCATCTTTTCCATGTATATGTACTATTTTTTTGCACCATTTTCTCAGCTCTGTTACCGGATCGATAAGCTGTACCATCTGATGTGTCGGCTCCCATTCCAGTCCGAAGTTATCATTCTTTACTTCCTCAAACATCACTTCCCACGCTTTAGGGTTAAAACCGATATTACATGTCGCATGTTCCCATGTTCCATCCATAAGGCAATTCTCAATTCCCAGCTTCACTCCCTTTTCTTCTGCAAGATCAGCCAGTTCCCGGAATACCTTGCCAAACTCTTCATATGCGGATTCTACCGGCTTTCCTTCCCACGCTCCTGCAAAAGTACTCACATGTGTAGCTCCGAATTCTCCGGCAGTGCAGATTACATTTTCCAGTGTTTTCCTATGCTCTGCATACTGGATAGGATTACAATAGTATCCAATTGTCGTGATTTTGGAATCCGTACCTGCCAACAGTTTTTCCGTGCTCAATGCCAGCTTATCAAGATCAGTCCCTTCCAGTGACATATGGAAATTAAGAGAAAATGTCTCAAATCCTTTTCCAATAAATCCCTTTAACCATTCTTCTGCCTTAGCTCCAGGAACGCATGTTCCTATTTTTATCTGTTTCATACTTATTTTCTCCTGTTCCTTCATAAATACTTATGATTCATACTGTCTATAATCAATCACCTGGTTTGTTTCTGCTGATTGGAAAATAGCTTCCATTAGTTTCATTACACGCATCACCTGGAAGAGCTTAATCTCCGGCTCTGCCCCATCTCTTATAACTGCTGCTACATTCCTATGGAAATCCGCAATATCTCCGGACACATGTGGCAGCTCTTCTTTCACGATTGTATCTTCCCGTCTCGGAGCCATGGTTTTGGTCAGACCTGCTGCTGTCTTTACCGGCACTACTTTCTCTTCGGTTATGCCTGTTTTCCGTATGATCTCACCATTTAACTGCCAGTCCCTGATTACCGCAGTACCATCTTCACCCAGTACATACCATCTTGGCAGGGAAATATAATTATTGGTACCTACTTCAACTAAGACTTCCGTTCCGCCTTCAAATGTCAGGATTGTGGTGAACCCATCATCCACTTCCTGATTGGTAATATGGGTAAGTGATGCATATACAGTTTCAATTTTTCTATCTCCGTAAAGATACAGAATCTGATCCAGCAAATGTACACCCCAGTCAAGAACCATTCCGCCACCATGTATTTTTTCTTTTCTCCAATCACCCGGAATACCCCTTGAACCATGCACACGGCTTTCTATCCGGAAGACATGCCCCAGCTTCTGCTCCTCTACAAGCTTTCGTATGATCAGGAAATCATCATCCCAGCGCCTGTTCTGGTGTACTGTCAGGAACTTTCCGGTTTCTTTGGCAACATTTTCCATCTCCTGAAGATCAGAAGATGACAGAGTCACCGGTTTCTCTGATATCACGTTTTTCCCCGCATGCATAGCACGGATTGCAATCGGCTTATGGCAGTCATTTGGAGTGGCAATCAGCACGACATCAATATCCGGGTCTGATAACATTTCCTCTTCCGAGCCATACACAGAAAAACCTTTTTCTTTTGCTTCTATTCTCTTTTCTTCCTTGATATCATAGATACCACCAATTTCAATTTCCGGTACATTTGACAGGATTTCTGTATGCCATCTGCCCATTCCACCATATCCTATCAGTCCGTAGATTACTTTGTTTTCCCGCATTTTATACCTCCAATTAAGGAACAGCGGCTAATGAACACCATCAGCCGCCGTCTCTTTTACTTACTTAATTCATCGTTAATTTCTTTGAGAATCTGATCACCACCCTGATTCTTCCAGTTTTTAACGAAAGTATCGAATTCGCTGATATCTGCTTTTCCCATGATAATCTTTGCGAAAGTCTCTTCCTCCATTTTCTTCAGATTTGCCCATTTCGCTTCCATTGTTTCCGTCTGTCCGTTGTAAGCGTTGTAAACCGGAACATATTCCTCATTTACAAGTGGCGCGTCACCTACCATGATTGCAATCAGACGAGGCAGATTGCCTTTTGCCAGATCACTATCCAGATTCCAATATTTAAGACTAAAATCATCGTAAGGCTTTTTCTTAAGTTCCGTAACTGCTTCCATATCGTTCTTCAGCAGTTTATGTGTCGAAAAATCTACATCATCCATACTGATATCTCCTGCAAGATATTTCGTCAGCGTTTCATAAGATGTCTCTATCTCATCAGCATTGTCATACGCATTATACAAAGGATAGAAATCTGCGGTTCCCATCTCCGTAGATGTTACGCCCTCTTCTACCCATGTCTGCTCATTTGCAATCAGGTAGTTAATGATCTTAAACGCAGCTTCCGGATTTTTGCAGTCCTTGCTCGCTACGACATACTGTGTCGTTGGCTCAGCCATATGCGTATAATATTTTCCATCCTCAGAAAGAGGTGTGAAATATGCCCGCCAGTCTGCTGAACCTGACAGAGTTGTATCCGCAAATGTATATGCACACCACCACGGTCCGAAAAAGATTCCTACTTTTCCAGAAAGAAGTGGCTCCTTGCTATCACTTCTGACAAGTGTCTCCGGATCAATAACACCATCCGCATAAAGTTTGGAGATATTTTCCAGTGCAGTCTTCGTCTCCGGCTGAATCGAACCATACTCTACCGATCCGTCCTCACTCTCCAGCCAGTACTGCGGATATGACTGAAAACAGCTGAACAATGGGTCAAGTCCAAACTGGTTGCCGCCTACTGCATTCATGTGGTCCGAATTTCCTGGTCCAAGAATACCGATAGTGTCATTCTCTCCATTTCCATCTGGATCCCTTGTCACAAATGCTTTAGCCACTTCTGCCAGTTCATCCCATGTGCGTGGTACATCCAGCCCAAGAGCATCCAGCCAGTCCTGACGAATCCACATTTCGTTTACACCACCTGCTGTCAGGTTCGGGGCAGGAATCGCCATGATCTTCCCTTCATCATTTGTGATACAGTCCGTCAGCTCATCGCCGCCAGATTTTACATAACTCTTAAGTGCGTCAGATGCATAATCATCAAAATAATCATCCAGAGGCTGTATCATATCGTATTTCAACAGAGCCCTGTACTGGGTTGCATTTACATTCATGATTTCCGGAATGGTATTACTTCCGATACAGAGACTCATTTTTTCATCATAGTCTGATGTAGATGCAGTCCAGTCATATACTACCTCGATGTTCAGGTTCTCTTTCAGAAGCCTTGTATAGGAGTTGTCTTCAAATGACATTCCTTTCGGAATCTTTGCATTCGGATTCATTTTTCCGCCCAGATGTACCGTAACCGTCTCCGGGTATTTTGCCAGAGGCAGATCTTCTTTCGCTGTTCCTTCTGCTTCCTTGACCGCTTCTTTCTGCCCTTTGTCTGATGCACCACCACAGCCTGAAATCAAGGATACCGTCATAGCTGCCGTACACGCTATAGCAATTATTCTTTTTAGTTTCATAATCCATTTTCTCCTTTTCTTTTTTACTATTCTCTATTTTGGCCAGACTCTTTCTGACCGGATACTATCCTTTTACCGATCCCAACGTGATCCCAGATACAAAATATTTCTGCAAAAACGGGTATATGATCAGCACCGGGATCATGGCGATAAATATCTTCGCTGCGTCCAGCGACTGGTTATTTAGTTTCATTGCCTGTGCGATCTGTTCAACATTCATACTGGAATAATCCAATGTTACTACCATCTGCTGTATGTATGTCTGAAGCGGATAGCTGCTTTGTTTTGTACTTAGAACCATTCCCTGAAAGAACTCGTTCCAGTACTGAACAATCGTAAAAAGCGAGATCGTTGCCACCATCGGTTTTGCCAAAGGAATGTAAATTGAGATCAGATTCCTCCATGGTCCACCGCCGTCTATAAAGCATGCCTCTTCCAGTTCAACTGGCAGATTCTTGAAAAAGTTTACTGCCAGAATGACGTTGAAAACCTGAAGCCCCATACCAAGGACAAGTCCCCATATGCTGTCCATGAGACCGTAATTCTTCATTGTGATATACCACGGAACAGTACCTCCATTGAAAAGCATGCAGAATACAAAGATCCACATGAAGATGCCCCTCTTCGGAAACTGTTTTTTTGTTCTTGACAACGGATATGCTGCCAAAAGTATACACACCATGCTGACTCCTGTACCTAACACAACGCGTTTAATAGACACAAGAAAAGAAGTAAAGAAATTCCCCTCTCCCAAGATCTTCTTATATGACAGGAGATTAAATCCCACCGGCCAGAGAGCAACTTTCCCTGCACTGACAGCCTCCCTGCTACTTAAGGAAACGCAAAGGACATACCATACCGGCAGGATGCAGACCAGTGTGATCAAAATAAGGATCACAACATTTACTACGTCGAATACTTTTGATCCTATACTTTTATTTTCTATCATTTACTGCACCTCCTTAGAATAGTTTGTAACCGGTAAACTTATCTGCCAGCTTATATCCTATAACAATTAAGATAACGCTGATCACCGATTTAAACAGTCCAACTGCTGTAGCCAGCGAGTACTGCAGGTTCTCAAGCCCTGCACGGTATACCCATGTGTCTATGATATCACCAGTGGAATAAACAAGCGGATTATACAAATTGTAGATCTGATCAAAACCTGCATTGAGCACATTTCCAAGTGACAGAATTGCCAGAAGGGCTACCGTTGTCCTTATTCCCGGGAGCGTTATGTGCCAGATACGTTTGAATCTTCCTGCTCCGTCTGCCGCTGCTGCTTCATAAAGGCTCTGGTCTACCCCAAGTATTGCTGCCAGATAAACTACCGTATTGTACCCAAATCCTTTCCAGATATCTGTGCCGATCACCAGAGGCTGGAACAATGATGGCTCCCCGAAAAAATTGATCGGATTTCCACCAAATGCCTCCATCAGCTGATTAATTGGACCAGTATATCCAAAGATATTTAAAACAATCTTTGCCAGAATAACCCACGACAGAAAATACGGCAGGTAAACAATTGTCTGGATTGGACGCTTGAGCCGCTTAATACAGAATTCATTAAGCAGAAGTGCAAAAATCAATGGGAAAATAATATTCCCAATAATCTTTCCTACCGCGATTACAACGGTATTACACAGTACCTGTTTGACATCGTTCATTTGAAACATGTACTTAAAATTTTCAAGCCCGACAAACTTAGAATGCAAAATACCCTGGCCCGGATTATAATCTTGAAATGCCATGACAATACCGAACATCGGAACAATGCTAAAGAAAAACAGCCATAAAAGTGCCGGAATCAGCATAATATAATAATGCTTCACAAATCGTTTGATATACATTCCAAGACCTCCCTTCCTTTTTGTTTAATATACACCCTGAAACCTCCCTTCCTTTTTTTAATTAGTTTATCTTCTTCCCCCATATCCTGCTAGATGATATTGTTTCTAATTTTACCAAATATTTTTTATCATAAAAAAAATGTCCGATGAAAATCAGACATTTTTACTCTCTTTTCTGTATTCCGAAGGCATACACCCATGCTCCCGTGCAAATACTTTTGCAAAATAATGAAAATTATCATATCCAAGTTCTACGGCAATCCTTGTAATGCTCTTCTTTCCATCCTCTATCCATTCCGCCGCAGTCTTCATTTTCCTGTGTATCACATATTGGTGAAATGTTTCCCCCGTCATCTCCTTAAACCTTGTACTAAAATAACTCCTGCTCATCCCTATCCGTTCTGCCACGTCTTCAGAACGAAGATCCTCCCCGATATGTCCATCCACATACTTGATAACCGCTGCAAAAGCACTGATATCATTTTTCTGTGATGAGCTAAGACTCTCTTCATAAATGTGTTCCCTCCAGCGGTGCACCCAGTCCAGCATCTCTTCAACCGTATCCAGCGATGGAAATTCCCCTTCTTCATCTGACAGGAGCTGAATATTATGAAAACTCTTAACAAAAATCCTCTCCGCACTCCGCAGACTGATTTCTTTTGTTTTCTGACAGAGATCTTCAAATTCTTTCTCACTGAAAATCCATCTGGTGTGCATCCATCTTCTGTTCAGTTCTTCAACTTTTTCCTGATTTTCCTCTTCTGCATGTCCATCTCTGCATGTCTGCATGTACTTTGCACTGACCCGTTCCAGTATCGTTCCACACTCTTCCGGGGAAAAACTGATCTTTGAGATATAGTCTAACGCACCCATACGGATTGCCGTCTGTGCATAACTGAAATTCTCATATACAGAAAGAATTACAAATTTAATTTCCGGAAATTCCTCTCCGCACATCTGCATAAGTTCCAGTCCATCAATTTCCGGCATATCTATATCGGTAAATACAATATCCACCGGATGATTTCGGAGAAATTCAAGGGCTTTTCTCCCATTCTGTACATCTCCCACTACCTCGAATCCATACTTTTCCCAGTCCATAATAGCGACCAGACCTTTTCTGGCAAGTTTGTCGTCATCTACAATCAATACATTCATCTGTCTGTCCCACCTTATTTTCTTCCAATGTAACCTCTTTGTCTTTCTCTTTTTTTTCTTCCGGTTTCCGGACAGGAAGAAGGATCGTAATTCTGGTTCCGAACCCTTTTTTGCTGTTTACAAACAAACTCGTCTGTCCATCATAAAATGATTCCAGCATAGCCTTGACGTAGCGCAGTCCGATACCTCTGTTCTCATTCTTCCAGTATTCCCAGTCATAATCAAACGGCTGGTTGATCTCATCTATCTCCTCCTGATTCAATCCCTTTCCGCTGTCAGAGATAGTTACAACAGCAAGATGCCTTGCCACATCTTCAAACACCTGGATGCTGATCTTCTCATCATCCCCAAGACCATAGCGGATCGCGTTCTCCACAAGTGGTTGAAAAAGCATACGGATCGTTGGCTGGTCAAGATAACTGCCATCTTCTATATTCATCTCAATAATAAAATCATACCGCATCTGCTGAAGTGCAATATATTCCTTTACAATCTCCAACTCCATCCGCAACGTTGTCTGGCTGCCTTCTTTGCCCAGATTATAAGAAAGAAGCTTCTTTAGTCTCTGTACAAACTCACTGATCTCTCTTTGGTGACTCATTTGTGCCATCCACTGAATCGAATTCAATGTATTGAGAAGGAAATGAGGATTAATTTGATAGAGAAGTTTCTCAAACTCCATCTTCTGTATGCTTTTTTCCTTTTCTACCATGTTGCTGATAAGATTCTCAATCTCTCCCTTCATCTGTTCTACTTCCCTCATCAGGCTATCAAACTCTGCAATGTCCGACTCTTCATGTACTGCCTGAAGAGTGCCATCCCCAATCTGCACCATCTGTCTGCGGAATTGACTCAGTGGTCGGCAGATCATACGATAAAGATAGAGGACAGACATGGAAAAGATCAGAAACGTTACAACTATGATGAGTGTCATCATCATTCTCCACTGGTTAATCTTCTTCTGATATATATTGTCCGGCAGTGCCACTGCATTAATGTATCCCATCTGACTCCGGTATGCCATAATCTTATAGCCCTCTCTCGTCTGGACTTCATACTCCCCCTTTGAGAGTGATGCAGAAAACAGTTTCTGTCCGTGCATAATGACAGGATTTACGCTGTATTGTGCAACCCCTCTCTCATCCATCTGAATATAAGTGTAGGGATATCCTTCCTTATTTATTTCTTCCGGGGTCTTCATATCAGCCTCTATTTCTGTGTAGATTTCCAGTCTTTTCCCATTGCCAAAAACTACTTCCCTCATGGCGGAAAAAACTGTTTTCTCACTACTCCCAAGAAAAGACGCATGGGCTGCCTGCATAACATTTCCCGCACACTTCACAACCTTAGGCAGTGCGTTCTGTCTTCCGTCCAGTGTTCTGACATTCATACCGCTGATAAGTTCCTTTTTCTCTTCCTTGTCATAATAGGTAACGCCTACCAGTTTTGTGTTGACATATCCGAGTCCCGAAAGTTCTTGTCTAAGGGATCTCTGTTCAACAAACCTGTCAAAATTATCCACAGCATCAAGATAACTGTCCGTTACGTTTCCGATCAGACCGCCCGGTCCCATATAGTTCACAATACTGAGCATATCATAATAGGCTTCATCCGTATTCTTCGTAATCTGATCCAGATACATTTTCATGTTATTCTCTATACTGTCATTCTGTATCATTCTCAGTGCCATATAGGATACAATTCCCGCAGCCAGAAGGCTTGTCATCGCACACATCGTCAATATGCCAAGCATTTTTGCCTTTAATGTTTTCTTCTTTTTTTCCCGAGCTATCCCCATATACCTGTTTCTCTCCTCAACTGCATCACTAAAAAAGACTGCGCATCGGCAATATCCCGCCAACGCGCAGTCTGTATTCTCTGTATACAAAACTCCTGACAAACGCCTGTCATCAGATATCCGTGACAGTTGTTGAATTTTATATAGTATATCACACGGTCTGAATAATGTAAAGCAGTTGTCCTGCTTTCCTTTATGATATTCTATTCATAATTTTACAAATACTTACTGTTCATTGATGTTTTCTGTCCATAATACTTTTCATATTTTATGAATATGCATTCTATGAAAAACCGGGACATATGGAGAAAAATTTGTATATTATGTCCTGCTTTTCCTGTCAGCTGGGACATATGCGAAAAAAGCTCTTATTATGTCCCATACAAATGTCATAACAGGACATTTGTAGCATCTTCTCGTCCATATGTCCCGTTAGACTTTTACAGAAGGACTTTTTTATTATCTTTTTGTCTATATGTCCCATACAGATATCACAGCAGGATATTTTAGGCGCCTTTTCATCCATATATCCCATTTGTCTTACACAAAGGGATTTGCCCTTTTTTCTTTATATGTCCTATTTTGTTCTTCTGGCAGACTTTTTGCATAGAGGAGCTATAACTACAAATATTGATAAACTTAACAGGCGGCAGAAATCATCTGCCGCCTGCTATATAACGTATGCTGTTACACTTATAAAATTGCTGTTTCCAAAAAATGCTGAATGTCCTGAAATGAAGAAAAAACAGCAGTCGCCTCTCCAGTATCCTGTTTTATTCCTGAGCCAGTATAACCAATCACATCAATTCCTGCCTGTGTTGCCGCATGAATACCGGTTGAGGAATCCTCAATTGCAACAACCTCATCTTTTTCAGCCTGCAATAACTGTATCGCCTTTAAGTACCCATCCGGATAGGGCTTTCTTTTTTCACACATATCCCCACATACAATAACTGAAAAATAATCTGTCATTTTGATCCGGTTTAAAGCCGTAATAATATACTTCGCGCTCGTTGATGTTACCAATCCGGCTTTCAGATTCCGTTCCTTCATCCATTGAAATAATTCCTGTAATCCCGGCATGGGACAGATGGCATCATTTTCATAGGTATTTCCCATCTCTTTTCTTCTTTTCTGGTACATTTCCCATGAAACATTTTCTTTCGACCGGCTCAAATAATGCAATATTTTTTCACGGCTGTTAACTCCAATAAATCCTTTTAACTCTTCGTGATCCATATATACACCAAACGATTTGAGAGTTTCCTGCAGATAATGTGCATTTTGAGGTTCCGTGTTTACAATAACACCATCAAAATCAAAAAGAATATATTGTTTCTTCATATAAATCTATCCTTTAGTTATGCCAGCAGCCGTGATGCTTTTTCCTGAATCCATGCTATTTCTTCTTCCGAAAGATCACAAAAATCACTGTTTTCCATAGAGCAATTGGAATCTTGTACATATACTATTTTTGTATCTTTCTGGGTGATTGAATAAAACCAGCATTCTGCCGGAACATTATATACTTTTCCCTGCTCCATCAATGTCAGATCAATAGAAAAACCATTTTCCTTTTTTTCTGCGGTAATCAGAATCGCTTTACCATGTACAAGAATAAACTGCTCATCGGTCGAATGATGGATCTCCAAGTGTTTAATCCCATTAATATCATTGTCCGGTTTCCAGTTTTTAATACATACAAGCCACTTTGGATTTTTATAGACACATAAAATTCCCTCTTCGTTATTTTCATACATATCTGGTTTCATACTTATACCTCCCTAAATTTCTGTTCTTCCTGTAATTGGTACTCCATATCCAAATGCACCTTCTTTTGCGCACATCTTTGCGGCAAACTCCGATGCCTTTTTCATTGCATTTTGAATTTTTACATACATCTGTTCATCTGAACCATCTAAAATCTTATGTTGTGGGGAATTTTTTAACATATCACTTAGGAATGCCGCAAAATAAGAATCTCCCGCTCCCATAGTATCTATAACATCCTCTGCCAATACTGCTTTTGTATATAAAAATTTATCTTTATATAATACATAAGAGCCTTCTTCTCCGACAGTTCCAAGAACAACAGAAACACCATATTTCTGTGCCTTTTTCATTTCTCTCTCCCGTTCATCTTCTGACAAATGTGCACATGACATAATTGCAACAGTTACATACGGACATACATCCCTCAAATACTCATCTGTCCAGCGCATTGAAAAATCATAGGCAATCGGAACCTTTGTCTGATACAATTTTGAAAGATCCTGTTCAATATAGCTGTTAAGATTTGTGTAAATCAAATCATATTGCTGAATATAATCCATATCTTCTTCGTTGAAATCAAATGCATGATCTTTTGCAATTCCACCTTTATTTGAGCCAAGAAAAACACGGTCTGTTTCTTTCAGTGTTACCAAAGCGAAACCGTTTTCTCCCTGAAAATGCCGGCAATGCGTATCATCAATCTCTAATTTTTTTAATGTCTCCTGCACACATTCAGCTACTTCATCATTACCGTATTTTCCAAGATATGCCGAATTGACACCATTCCATTTTGCATATACGCATGTATTGACACATTGTCCTCCCGGATACATTTTCCCACGAGATAAATATTTATCACATACATTATCTCCAATCGCTATAATTTTTGGTTCTTTCATAGATTTTCTCCTTATGTTTTAAAATACTACTGCTCCTATCAAAATTGCTGACACTACTGAAACTACAGTACATACAAGGCCAGGAAGCATATAGCTGTGATTTAACACATATTTTCCAATTTTTGTTGTTCCCGCGGTATCAAACGCAATTGCTGCAACGCACTGACCGGAAGCAGGAATAAAATAATTTGATGAACATGCAATCCAGCCAGCAACAATAATATTTGCCGGAAGCCCTAATGCAATACCAATCGGAACCATAATCATTGTAGAGGATGATTGACTTGTTGTTATTGCCCCAACAATAAACACTGCTATGATATAAATCCATGGATGTTCATTCGTGAGAACTGACATATTATCTGTAATAAACGATGACTGATCTGCAATAAATGTATTCACCAGCCAGCAAAGACCAAATGCCAGAACAACAGCAAACATTCCTGTTTTAAATACTGGCTGATCCAGTACCTTATTGCTGTCAAGTTTTGTAATTAATACCGTTACGGCTGCTGCAACCAGCATAAAAATCTCAATTACTGTGGTAAGCGGTAATTTGCTTCCATCTGAAAGTGTTGGAACTAATGCACTTACTGCGCCAAGCAATACAATACCTACCATGGCAACCAAAAATACTGCAACAGAGATTTTTGCCTCTTTTGTTGTTTTAACTTCTGCAGCATTCTCATTTTTCACAAGAGTCTGAACCTGTCCGGATGCTACACGAGCCTGAAATTCCGGATCTTCTGCCAGTTCTTTTCCTTTCTTCATTACAGCAAGAGCACATGCGACTGTACCAATCAGTGTTGCCGGGATACAGACTACAAGCAGTGTAAAAATATTAACCGTTTTATAGTTCGTTGCTTCAGCCATAAAAGCCAGAATACCTACCGTTGCTGCTGAAATCGGACATGCCGTGATTGCCTGCTGGGAAGCTATAATGGATGCTGAAATCGGGCGTTCCGGTCGAACTCCTGTCTCAATAGAAATTTCATTAATTACCGGAAGCAAACTGTAAATAATGTGACCTGTACCACACATAAATGTAAAAATATATGCTACAACCGGTGCAAGTACCGTAATCATCCTAGGATTCCTGCGAAGAATCTTTTCTGCTATGCGAACCAGGAAATCCAATCCCCCACATGCCTGCATTGTTGCAGCTGCTACAATTACCGCAATCATAATTAAAATAACGGTAACTGGCGGATCTGCCGGTGTAACATGAAAGAAAAATGTCATAATTAACATTCCAACACCACCAGCCATTGCTAAAAATGTACCACCCTTACGTACCCCCAAAAATATAATGGCAAGTACAAGTATTAATTCTACCCAGAACATATTCATGTCCTCCCTCTCTTTTATGTCTTTTTCAGTTACATTTTGGATGTGCGCATATCCGTACAATACAAACTTTAATACAATTCTCGTACATCACTCTTGTTTGTATTGTTTTGTATCTGTCTTAATATTATATTTGTATCATACCTTTGTCAAGAACCTGTGTGTTTTTCGTCAATTATCCTATATTTTAGTTCCGGTTTTTGTGCACATTTTCGTCTCCAGGCTATTTCCGTATTATATATGTATTGTTTTGTATCTATAATACAATAAGCAGACAAAAACATAGGATACAATGTCTTTGTCTGCTTATAAATTCTTTTGCCCGAATTAAATATGTTCTGAATTAATACTCTACTTTCCACATATATCTACGTGTTGAAAGCGGATGTTCTTTCTTTTCAGCCAGTTCATGGTTATAAATAGGATATACATTATTAAACAGTGAATGGTTAAAGTAATCCACAACAGAAGCATCAATTGTAGATAATCCAAGTTCTTTTGCGTCCAGAACCTCAATCCTCTTTGCATATGTATGAAGGAATTTTAAAGCCCTTTCATCCAGTTCACGGGTAGATCCTTCTGATATCTGAATCATAAACGGACGGTTTGCATCTGTGATTTCAAACGGTCCATGGAAATATTCTCCTGTATGAATACTGCTGGAATCAAGCCACTGCATTTCCATGAAAATGCAAATACTTTCCATATATGCAGCCCCATAGCCGGCTCCGCTTCCCATCGTATAAATAACGGTATCGTCCTTGTATGTTTCAGCAAACTGTTCAGCTCTTACCTGTACATGTTTTCTTGCATTCCGGATAATTCCGGTAATCATACCAAGTCCTTCGTAGAATTTATCATAATTTTCATATCCTGCGGTCTGTTGAAGTGTTTCCACTGCTACGAGCAGCGCACACATTGTTTTTTCTCCAGCATAATCAATATCACCTTTGAGATGATCCGGACTTGCATCAAATGAATACTGGATAATATAGTCACCAAACTCCACAATTTCAGATTCTTCCAGCCATGTAAGAATAATTACTGCTGCTCCTTTTTCCTTACCAAGCTTTGCTGCTGCAATCGTTTCCGGTGTATTTCCCTTATGGCAGGACAGACAGATGATCGAATTCTCTCCAAAATCTTTTGGTGTACTGTGAACAAATTCGTTGCTGTTGATCAGCGCGGATTTAATATTTGAACACTCTTTCATCATAAATGTTTTTGCAGGATACAAAGCTCCAAGAGACCCTCCACAACCAACAAAATACAGGCTCTTAACACCTCCTTTGTCTTTTTTGTTCTCCAAAATCTCTGCTACAATGTTTTTAATGTCTTTGCTTGTATAACTCATATTCATTTCTCCTTTTTTTATTTGTCTCGTTTGTTTCTATCCAAAATATAATACAATATAATACATTTGTCAATATAAAACAGCTTTTAAAATAAATATATACAATTCTGAAACTTTGTATTATAATATATTGTATAATACAAATCAGAACACATTACGAGGTTTTTCATGGAATTAAACAATACAATTGCTAAACCACTATACAAACAACTTGAGGATCAGTTAAAAGAAGAGATTGACACCGGAAAACGTAAAGCAGGCAGCCGTCTTCCAACAGAAAATGAGTTAAGTACAACCTACAATGTCAGCCGGGTCACTGTCCGAAAAGCACTTGCAGGTTTATCAGAATTAGGATATCTGGACCGCAAATCTGGAAAAGGAACTTTTGTTGCCGAAAAAAGAATCCAGCGAAATATCTCAAAAGGTGTTACCGGATTTTCTGAAATGTGCCGTACAATGGGAGCAGTTCCAGGTGCGAAAACCATTAAAATTGCAATAGAAGATCCTACCGAAAAAGACATGGAACTCATGCATATTACACCCGATAAAAAGATTCTCGTATTGGAACGTATTCGTTATGCCGATGAAAAACCGGTATTGTTAGAAATCAACCGGTTTCCTGAATCCTTTTCTTTTTTATTTGGAGAAAATTTAAATGACACTTCCCTTTATGATGTGCTGCAAAACCACAATATTATTTTTGATCATTCCGACAAAACTTTAGATATTGTGTTTGCCTCCGCACAGGAAGCAAAAATTTTGGGGATTTCAAAAGGTTATCCACTTCTTCGAATCGAGAGTACAATCTATAATACTGATTGCTCACTTGTTCAAAGATGTAAGCAGTTATGTATCGGCGATAAATTTAAATTTACAATTTAAAAACTCCGGGCACATATACATTTGCGCCCAGAGTTTTATATTATTCCATGGCATACCGGATAAATTCCGGGAAAATCGCCCGATACCCTTCTTCCTTTATATGCATGCCCTCAATTGTATATTCAGCTTTAAGATTTCCGTTTTCATCCTTCAGCGGGTCATTGATATCCATGTATTTTGCGTGATATTTTTCGGCCAGTTTTTTGACAGCCGCGTTTGCTTCAGCGATCTTTGGGTTGGTGCGCACAAGAAGGCAGGGCTTCATCTCCTCGGTTGCGGCATCGTAATTGACTGGATAATATGCCATGAGATACAGCTTTACATCCGGCAGAGCAGCTTTCACCTGACACAGGATCTGATCGTAGTGATCAATCATCTGCGCGATCGGAATATCCGGATTGCTCAGATCGTTGGTCCCGATATTGATAAATAATTTCGATGGTTTTAAATCCAGGATACAGGTATCGATATTTTCAAGCAGTTCATCCGTGATAAATCCACCGACTCCGCGGTTATAGATGGTCATATGGATCTGCTTTTCCCTGACCAGTTCTTCCACCGGAAACATCTCCATGAGGGAAGATCCTGCGCACACAATCTGCCCCGGCACAACCTCCTTGTTCATTTCTTCAAAACGTCTGATTTTTTCTTCCTTTGTCATCATTCTACCTCCATATATGATATTGAATATTTCATTTAATTCCACATTTCAAGAAACGCTTTCACTTCCTCCGGCATGCGTCCTTTGCGCCATGCAAGAAGAATCTCCGTCGCAAGATCCGCATGCAGAATATCACAGGACTGCATCTGATCTGACAACTTGTGCATAGAAGCTGGAAGAATGGCGATTCCAAGCCCTTTTTCCGCCAAAGTCATCGCCGTTCTGGCGTCTTCACACTCACAGTAAATGTCACACAAAAGCCCCTTTTTTTCGAACGCGGACAACAGATAACTGCGGTAGCGGTGGGACAGGATCAGTTTCTGCTCTGACAGTTCCTCGAGCGTGATCCCATCTTTGTTTTTTTCTAAAACTGGGTTCCCTGCAGCCGCCATTGCAAGAAGTTTTTCCTGCATCAAAGTCCTGCTCTCACATCCTTTGAGCACAATCGGTGTCCGGAGTGTCGTGATATCGACCACGCCGTTTTCCAACTGCTCCCGCAGCGTAAATGTCGATCCCTCGTGGATATCAAAGCGAATATCCGGATGTGACGTGGAAAAACGGATCAGGTAATCGGACATCATAGAAACCGTGGACGGCGTAAATCCGATGTGGATTGTTGCCGCCTGGCTTGCCTTTATGACTTCCCGCTTGGTAATATCCGCCATGGTAAGAAGACTGCCCGCCCTGTCATACAGTGTTTTTCCTGCTTCCGTTAATGTAATCTTTTTGGTGCCCCGCAAAAAAAGCTGCACCTGAAGTTCTTCTTCGAGCATCTTTACCTGATAACTCAGCGGTGGCTGTGTCATGTGGAGAACGCGCGCCGCACCGCTGATCGTACCAGCATCCACGATTGCCCGAAAGTATTCCAGTTGTTTTACATCCATAGCTTCTCTCCATACATTTTTTGTTTAGTTAATTCATAAAAGTAATATTTTTCATATATGTTAATCTATGGTATACTAAATGTCAACAGAAAGTCAAAATGAAAAAGAAAGAAATGAAATGATTGTGAAAAGAATTGATTTTGAACACGGGTCCATCCCAAGTAACATCTTAAACGCAGCGATTCCCATGCTGGTGGCGCAGCTTTTAAGCCTGCTTTACAACATCATAGACCGCATTTATATAGCAAGAATCCCGCATATCGGCACAACCGCTCTCGGCGCGGTCGGCTTATGTTTTCCGATTATTGTGATCATCACAGCTTTCAGCAACCTGTTCGGCAGCGGCGGTGCTCCGCTTTTTTCCATCCGGCGGGGGGAAAATAATTCCCGGAAAGCTTCCGAAATTATGAATACCTCCTATACGATGGTCTGCAGCGGCGCAATTGTTTTAATGGTCATTGGATTTTTGTTTGCGCACCCGATCCTGCGTCTGTTCGGCGCTTCCGAGTCTGCTCTAGTTTATGCATACCCGTACCTGATGATCTATCTGCTCGGCACACTTCCGTCCATGATCTCCACCGGTATGAATTCGTTTATCAACGCGCAGGGATATGCCATGACCGGCATGACATCCGTTGCGATCGGTGCCGTGGCAAACTGCATACTTGATCCGCTCTTTATCTTTGTATTGCAATTGGGTATCCGTGGAGCCGCCATCGCAACTGTAATCTCACAGGCGCTCTCTGCAATATTTGTGCTTTATTTTCTAAAAAAACGCGCGGAATTTAAAGTACGGCTTCTGAGCCGGACCGAACTTGCCACCTGTAGAGAAAATGCAAAAAACATCGTAAGTCTCGGTACTGCCGGTTTTATCATGCAGCTTACCAACAGTCTGGTCAGCATCTGCTGCAACAATGTGCTCTCCGTGACCGGAGGCGATATCTATATCTCCGTGATGACAATCATTTCCAGCGTCCGGCAGCTCGTCGAGACGCCGATTTATGCCATGAATGAGGGTAGTTCACCGATTTTAAGCTACAATTACGGTGCCCGCCGCCCGAAACGTGTAAAACAGGCAATTGGTACAATGGCGGCTATGATCTTTGCATACACGGCAATCATGTGGTCGGTCATTATCGTTGCACCGCATTTCCTGATCGGGATTTTCAGTTCCGACAGCGAGCTGATCAAAGACGCGGTTCCTGCCTTAAAACTTTATTTTGCCGCATTTATTTTCATGGATCTGCAATACATCGGACAGACCACGTTTAAATCATTAAATAAAAAGAAGCAGGCGATTTTTTTCTCCCTGCTTCGTAAGGTATTTATTGTTGTGCCGCTGACCTACCTGCTCCCATATGCGCTTGGCATGGGAACAAGAGGTGTGTTTATGGCGGAACCGGTCTCAAATGTGATCGGTGGAAGCCTGTGCTTTCTCACGATGCTTGCTACCGTGATTCCGGAATTAAATCATATGGAAAAACAAAAATAAGTTAATCTTCCATACCTGCGCGCAGCGCTGCTTCTTTTGCTTTTACGTCGGAAAGGAAATGCTCTTTGGCAAAGCCCATATCCTGCACCAGCTCCATGGTCCCGAGATATGTGCCTGTGGCATCCCGTACCGCCATATAGGTAACCAGCATGGTTTTTCCGTTTTTCTCCATCCAGATCGGCACTTTGTCGAGCGTTCCTTTCCGGAATTCCCCGATGATGTGCCGCACCTGCTGCTCCACTTTCGGGGGATGGCAGGAAAATACCTCGCGGTCGATCGCCATGCCCGGACGCTTGAAATCCTTTGGTCCTTCATTGAAAAAGCGGTTGATATTGTCCTCATCGACAAATGTGATCTCCATCGGAATCGTGTTGAGCATTGCGGTAAGCTGCGCAACGGTCAGGTGCCCGCCCGGCATGATGATTTCTCCATTTCTTACATCTTTACTGCAATTTTCTGTATGCAGATACTTCTCTGCCGCCTCCCAGGTCGCATTTTCCACACCAAAGCAGACCGGATAATCTTTCGAATCGCGGTAAATTCCAAACCACTCTTCCTCCGTGAAATTCAGGGCACAGTTCGGGAAGAAAATATTGGCTTCCTTGTAGATCATATCCTCCACGCGCTGCAACACAATGCGAAAACGTTCCAACCAGTGATCTTCCGTCTTTTGAACCGGCAGCTGCTTTGCCAGTGCCGCCAGTTCATCCCTGATCTCATCATCGGTTGTCCACATCACATCCGACGGGCCGCTGATCCCGTATTTTACTTTCAGATGCGGATACAGAAGATCCCCTTTCTTTGCATAATGGATCGCAACTTCCCGCAGCTTTCCAAACCGCTCCGGTGAAAGGGTATTGGTTTCCTCTATTTCGTTCCTGCATTCCCGGATGACGTTTTCCAACACTTCATTTTCGCGGGTAAACGTCTGCAGCGGATGTCCGGTGATTCCGGTTAAAGCCGCGGTAGCCGCCAGCTTTTTCTCTTTTACCGATGCCGCAACCGCTTTTTCCGCGTTGGCAACTTTTTCCTCACTCGTTGCGCCGCGGAACAGTGCCGCATGGACATCACACAATTTCTGCACGGTCTCAAGTGGTGTGCCGCCCTGCAGAAGTTCCTGCTCTGCCTGCATGATCTCTGCCGGATCAACCTCTTTAAATTCTTTTGCGAAATCCGCCCTTACTTTTTCCAATTCTTCCCCGGCGCTCAGCCGCTCGAGATATGTTTTGATCTGTTCTACCCGTGTGTTGTGTTCCATGATTTTATCCTTTCCCATTTATATAGACTCTCTTACAAACAGTTTTTTCATTCTTCCGTTACAATATACACAAAAACGGGAAAAGAATATGTTGTTGCAACCACATTTTATATTTTATTTGTCGTACTGTACAGTTTTCGCAAAAGCAATTGTATCCTGCTTCGTATAATTTTTTGCATTTAATGCAATTGCATATCCATATGCATCGCCCTTCCTTGCCATCATAATACACCAATAGTTGCTTACCGGTTCCGCATTTTCTGTGTTCTCCAATTCACTCCATTCCGCCGCCGTATACAGATCATGTTCCGTCTGTATCAGATAAGCCGAAGATGCTAATCCAGACAGATTTCCCAGCCTTTTCATCTCTGTGTGGTTCCACTGGATGGTAACATCCGAAATCTGATCCCCCTGCCACAAAACACCAAGACTTCCCTCATTGTTTTGTGTAGAAAAGCGCATGACATATCCGGCGGCTTTCCATTCATCTGGCGCATAACCTCCAACATACGCATCCGGTTTCAACAGGCATCCGCCATAATCGCCAAGCGCCGCATCATAACTTTCTAATGTCAGACCTTTTGGTACCTCAAGCGTGATATCCATCACAGTCTGTCTCTGCGTTACTGTTTCTGTGTCCATTTCTGTGCCTGATTCTGTTACTGTTACTGTTTCTGTGTCCGCATGACTGGTTTTTACCGAAGTGGTCATGCCGCATCCACAAAGTGCGATTGCAAGAATAAGTACCAGTGCAGTGACACATTTGCTCTTTCTTTGTTTACTGCATATACAGCGGATTCGTTTTTCCAATTGTGATTTACTCCCCTGCATATTTGTTGCTACTGAGAAAAAGCCCGTTTTATGCTGCAAAGCCGCGACAAACAACAGACTTTTTCCATATGCAGTTTTCTGCTTCTCCGATAATTGTGCCGCCACAGCCTCATCACATGCGAGTTCACAATCTTCCCGTGACAACCTTGCTGCCAGCCAGACCAGTGGATGAAACCAATAAAGCGCAACAAGAAAATTTCGCAAATACGACCACCAGATATCCCCATGTCTCTGATGCATCGATTCATGCAAAACAGCATAGTCAACAACTTCATCTTCTGGAAGTATCTGCTCCGGAAGATAAATATCCAGCTTTATTCCACGCGAACGAAACAAAAACGGGCTTCCTTCCAACGGTATTCCATAACATGTCCGTCTGCTGCCTTTTTCAATTGTACTTTGTACAGATACACAGCTTCTTTCCTCCAGCAGATATTTTCTGAATTTTCTTTCCTGCACAAACTGTCTGACCGCAAGAAGCAAAAAGCCTAAAAGCCAGATTTCATATAACCCATATGTTTTCACATAATCCTTCCATGTCTGTACTTCTTCCTCCTTTAATCGTGCAGGATCTGTTCGACTGCTTTCATCAATTATATCCCCTTGTTGTGAAAGTTTATTCTGCGCTGTTTCCCCCGTGGATAAAGATGTCTTTTTTACTGAGTTATATTCATTTTCTGATTTGTTATCCACAGCTTTCTGATTTTTCTGCGCAAGATCCACAAGATTCATTACACTGAATTTGCTTTGCTGTTGAAAAAGTTCTCTTCCTGCTACCGCCTTATAAACCATCTGTGGAAATGGCAAAAGCAGGCTGATCGCCACAAACAGCCACAGTGCATAAACTCCGATACTTCCCACAAATCTACGCAGGCCTTTCCTTACAGGTAAAAGAAACAAGGTTAACAAAGAAGAAACCAGAACCGCTGCTAACACATACTTTCCCATATATTTACCCTTTCTCTTCTGTATCTTCCAAAAGCTGCAGCAATTGTTTTAGATCCTGCTCGCTGAGCTGTTCCTGTTTTACCATTGTCGTAAGCATCTCTCCAAAACTTCCCCGATATACCCTGTCCAAAAAACTCTTTGTTTCCTGCTGCACAAAATCCGCCTGTTTTCCGACCGGATAGTAATGTTTTGCACGTCCGACAGTTTCGTAGGCAACCACGCCTTTTGCCTCCATGCGTTTTAACATGACAATAAGCGTATGTTTATCCCAGTCCGTCACCCCTGCAAAATCCTCGACCATCTCCATGATCGTGCGGTTTTTCTTCTCCCAGAGCAGATTCATAATTCTCCATTCTCCCTGCGAAAGCATTGTTTTTTCTTCCATACCGTCTCTCTTTTCCTTTCATCTTCCCATTTGGTAATCTTTTGTTTACCTCATCGTAGCACTTAGGTAAACACATGTCAACCTTTTACTTTTTTGCAAAGTTTGCTTGACATTTTATGCAAAGTATACTATTCTATTTTTGCAAAGCAAGCTATGCAAAACGATAGTGTCAGCCCATTTGCTGAAAGCAAATTTTGCATGGGCTGATGTTCAACAAAAGGGGATCACCAATGAAAAACCGTATCAAAGAATTGCGCAAAGCCAATAAACTATCGCAAAGCGAACTGGCAGATATCGTGGGAACTACCCGCCAGACAATCACCTCTATTGAAGTAGGTAAATATACCGCTTCTTTAGGACTCGCCTATAAAATCGCACATCACTTTAACTTAACGATTGAAGAAGTTTTTGACTTCAGTGAAATTGAGAATGAGGAGTAATTTACTATGGAAAAGAAAATGGAAAAAATGAAAAAGGAAATCAAAACACAGAACCGTTTCTATCTGATTATCGCAGCGCTTTTTCTAATTGCACAGTGTACCAACACCTCCGGTGTACTGACCTCTGCCTACACAAATCCGCACTCTGCAGAATTTGTGCATGGGTTTGTACTTGGTCTGGTTATTGTAGTGGAAATTTTTGTAATACTGCAGTTTTGTAAAAACAGCAAAGCGCTCAAAGATGAAGCACTGTTAAAACGTCTGTACAACGAACGCCATGATGAACGCGCACAGCAGATTGAGGCTCTCGCCAGTCAGAAAAGTGTACAGATTGCACTTATACTTGCTGTCGCTGCCGGATTTATTGTCTGCTATTTTAGCCTGGAAGCCTTTCTTGGTATGCTTGGCGTCGTTATACTGACAGGTGTCGTAAGAAAATGCTGTAAAATTTATTATACGCGTACTTACACATTGCAATAACTTTGGCAGTGCTGCACACCATTGTAATACAACCATCAGATATCAGGAGGAGAGTATACATGAACGTTGTTATTGCCATCGATTCTTTTAAAGGAAGCATGACTTCCCTCGAAGCCGGGGAAAGTGCCTCTACCGGAATCCGGCGCATATATCCGGATGCAGATATCACCATCCGTCCACTTGCAGACGGTGGCGAAGGCACAGTGGACGCTTTGACGCTTGGCTGTGGCGGCACACGCACACAGGTATGCGTAACCGGGCCTCTTGAAAAACCGGTACTTGGCAGTTACGGCATTCTGGATGCTGGAAAAACTGCAGTCATAGAAATGTCCGGGGCTGCCGGAATTACACTCCTTTCCGAAACCGAACGGAATCCTTTGTATACAACGACCTACGGGGTTGGGGAAGTCATCAGAGACGCCATTGCCAGAGGCTGCAGACATTTTATTATAGGAATCGGCGGAAGTGCCACAAACGATGGAGGAATCGGTATGCTGCAGGCACTGGGATTTGACCTGCTGGATCAGGAAGGGGTTCCGGTACGTCATGGTGCTCTGGGCTTAAGGGATCTGGCTGTGATTTCAGACTCCCATGTACTGCCGGAACTGAAGAGTGTACGTTTCGGATTGCCTGCGATGTGACAAATCCGCTCTGCGGTCCGCAGGGATGCAGTGCCGTTTTCGGTCCGCAAAAAGGCGCAGATCCTGCCATGATCCAGCAGATGGATCAGTGGCTTTCCTCCTATGCCGCACTCGCCGGAAAAAGCTTTCCGGAAACGAATCCCGCGCATGCAGGAGCTGGGGCTGCCGGTGGCCTTGGGTTTGCTTTTCTCACCTTTTTCCATGCCACTCTGGAATCCGGTGTAAACATCATTCTGGAAGAAACCCATCTTTCCGACTATATAAAAAATGCAGATATTGTCATCACCGGAGAAGGCTGTCTGGATGGCCAGACCGTCATGGGGAAAGCACCTGCCGGCGTTGCAAAGATTGCCAAAAAATTTCAAAAACCTGTGCTTGCATTTTCCGGCTGCGTGACGGAAGATGCAAAAGCCTGTCATGCAGCAGGAATTGATGCCTTTTTCCCGATTGTGCGGGGCGCAGTTTCGCTTAAAGATGCCATGCAGACCGATCATGCAAAACAGAATATGACCGATACGGTGGAACAGGTATTTCGCATGCTTCGAACGTTTCAGAATACAAAATAATGAAGCAGATTGGTAAATCCCATAAAACAGTATAACACAAAATGAAACTGACATGGTGAACTGATTGAAATGCTTCTATATTTTTATTGATTTAAAGGAGACACAACATGAATACCATTTACGCAGAATACAACATGTACCACAACAGCATTGACATTTATACAATATCCATTCTTATTTCATCAATAATACTTTTATCTCTTAACTTGTGAATTTCAGTTCGTGTGATAAAAAACACAATTCCTATCAAAACAAATATACCACCAAATAATGCCGCCCACGGAATATGATACAATACCGGGAAAACCTTCCGAATGGATAAATTAATGAAAAATGGAATTGCAATTCCAAGTATCACTCCCGGAACAAGTGCATTTAGAACGCAAAAAATACTTTCACTATATAACATCCTGCAAAGTGATTTATTTGTCATTCCAACACTCTTTAACACAGCAAACTCACGGCTTCTGATTCTGATATTTGTCGTCAGCGTACTAATTACACTTGTAAATCCCATGAGAATGAGCAGGATAACAAAACCATACATCACAATTTCAGCAAGAACTATAGCTATATTGAGCATTTTAACCAAAGCATCTGTGCGGGCAATTCTCACGGTATATCCCTGCTCTACATAAGAATCCTCTGCTACAATCGGAAAATATTCATCCATGACACTTCTGGCATATTCTGTATAATCATCTTCATCTGATGGCATACTAAACCAGTCAAAACTCCTCGCATCCGCATCAGGTACGACAATTCTGACCGGATATGGTGTCATTTCCCCAAAACCATATTCCTTTAAATCGGACTGTTCTAAAATACCTCCAATTGTAAGTGTGTTCTTCTCATTGGCTGCGTTTATCAGGGAAATCTGTGTCACATCATCTTTAAAAGGTTTTATCGACGCATACTCTCCATTGTCATTATATTGGTAAGTGTTCAGCAAAAGGATACTTCCATATTCTGCGCCTGCCCTGTCACACAGTTTTTTATAGAGTTCATCATCAACGGATACGATTTCTGTCCTTGTTTCCCCATTATCATCAGAAAATTTCGGAACCTGCAGCATATCCTCTGTTAATGTATTTTTATCTAATAGCGCATTGTAGGTAAAAGTATCTGCTCCAACACCATATACGTCTATCCCGTACTTTTCCAGCTTTTGTGTGATTTCATTATATTGGTCTGATGTAACAGGCCGGCTGATTTTTCTCTCTTCTTTCCCTGTTTTCGCATTTACCTCAATATCGTAATTAGAAGAATAATCCACCATCATTTCTTTTGATTTTGGTGTCATCCATTCTTGAAATTCCTTTGCCTGACCGGATAATCCTCCGGTTAACAGAAAAAGTAAAATCCCAAGTGACAATGCACGTATCGTTGCCTTATAGCCGTATTTGTTTCTTTTCATGTTTTTATAGGCAATGCAGACTCACATCCAAATATTTTTTGGATAAAGCTGTCTTTTACCTGGATCTCTTTCAAAGCTGTACCTGCTCCAATCCCTTTTACACACTGAATAGCAGTAAATTTACCAACCTGTTTAGCTGGTCTGTATGCAGAGAATAATACAATGCAAAACGAAAATACACCTGCAAACAAATATGTCCACACAGATATATGAAAGGGCAGCAAAAAGGTAAAAGGTCTCATAATAATTTCTTTTGCAGCATCATTGATATCGGAAATAAAATGCCCTGTAAATTTTACACTAATATAACCAAGTATAGTTCCTACAATGAGTCCAAGCGGGATGGCTGTCAGACTAAGCCATAAACTCTCATAGATAACACTTGCCCTTATCTGTCTGCCTGTTGCACCAACACATTTCAAAATACCAAACTCCTGAATCCGCTTATTGGCACTAGCAGAAAATATATTGGATATTACAGTAATCGACATTGCCGCAATAAGAAGACCTAAAAGCAGTGCCGGTATTGCAAGCATGAGAGAGTATGCTCCTCCATATTCTCCATAATCCGAACCAAGAAAATCCGTAAGCATCTTATTTGCGCTTGTCACAAAGCACATTACAGTTGTAATAAGTGATGTTGCAAGTGCGATTGCAAAAATTCCTGCAATCGTTCTTTTTTTATTTACTTTCATCTGGCTTAAGGCGAGTTGTGCTGTTATTTTCATTACTTCATCACCTCGTCTTTTATGATTTTTCCATCTCCGATCGTGATGATTCGGTTCGCTTGCAGTGCTATCTTTTCGTCATGTGTGACAAGAAGAATCGTCTGCTTATATTTCTGATTGGTGAACTTCAAAATGTCCAGAATCTCTCTGCTTGTTTTACTATCAAGATTTCCGGTTGGCTCATCTGCAAGAATAAATGCCGGCTCGTTTATAAGTGCCCTTCCTATGGATACTCTTTGCTGCTGACCTCCTGACATTTGACCCGGCAGATGTTTTGCCCTTTTCTCAAGACCCAGCATATTCACAATCTCAGAAAGCCGTTCCTTATTCTCTTTTCTTCCATCTAATTTCCATGGCAGCGCAATATTTTCCTCCGCAGTAAGAGTGGGTATCAGATTATAAAACTGATAAACAATTCCCAGATTTCTTCTTCGGAAAATTGCAAGTTCATCCTCACTCATTGCTTGTATCTCATTTCCATCAATGATAATAGAACCGCTTGTTGGATAATCAATTCCGCCAATCATATTCATAAGTGTCGATTTTCCGGAACCGGATGCTCCGATGATTGCAACAAATTCTCCTCTTTCTACCGAAAAAGACACATGATCAAGCGCAATCACTTCCGATTCGCCTTCACCATATTTCTTTGTTAATTCCTTTACTTCTAAAACAGCCATTGTAGTCCTCCTTTTTCGAATACCATCCTAGCAATGCAAAATGACTGTTCCGTGACAAAAGAATTTATTATTGTGACAATTTTGTCACTTAGAAACAATTCACTTAAAAAATTTTAAAATAAAAGTCGTTCCCTCTCCCCTGCCTCCAAAATCAACATCAATGTCGCCACCCTGTCCTTTCAGAATAGAGAGTGCAAGCGGCATTCCGATTCCAAATCCATTTTCATTGGTAGAATTTTCAAACCTTTTAAAAAGAGCAGCATACTCAGTTTTGTCCATTCCCATACCGCTGTCCCTGACCGAAATCCAGCTATACATGGGATTTTCTCCGCTGTCGATCTCAATCACACTTCCATCCGGTGAATATTCGATCGCATTTTTGACAATGTTTGTGAGTGCTTCTGTGGTCCAGCGTTTATCACAATGTATGATGCAATCCTGTTTCAGCTCTATGGTCAGATTGTGGATATCCAAAAGGATTGCCACCGATGGTTTTACCGCCTCTAAGAGTTCTGACGTGTGGATGTCATTTTTGATAAAATCAATTGCATGGGCATCAAGCTTTGCCATCTTAAGAAGTGCCCCTACAAGCCACTCCATTTTATTTAACGAAACCTGTATGTTATGAACGAACTCTGTCCGTTTTTCCGGCTCTGCCTCCTCCAATAAATCCGCCATAATCATCATGGAAGTAATCGGTGTTTTTAACTGATGGGAAATATCTGCCATATAGTCAGAGAGACTGTCTCTTTCTGTCTCAACTGCCTTTATCTGTTCATTTTTCGTGTTCACAAGAGCATAAATATCATTTTTTAATATGTTAAAAGAGCCTTCCTTATTCTCCCGAATATCCAGTTCCTCACCGGAACTATAGCCTTTCACAAATTCCGACAACTGTTCTATCTCTTTTTTCTTAATCCACACGATATCCCATCCCTCTCACAGTCTCAATGTGTATTGCCTCTCCAAGTTTCTCCCGCAGCCGTTTCACATAAACGGTAAGTGTATTATCCTCAACAAAGTTGCCGTCTGCGTCCCATATTTTGTCAAGAATCTGCTGCCTTGTCAAAAGGATTCCTTTATTACTTGCAAAAATAAGCAGCAACCGATATTCCAATGCTGTAAGTTCTATGATTTTATCATTCACATAAACCTTTGCCTCATCTGTATGGATGGCTGCATGACCCATATAGATTATGTTATCCTTCTCTCCATTTTTGATATCGGCAGATAAAATGCGCCGGACTCTCGCCAAAAGTTCTCTGATTCTGAAAGGCTTTACCATATAATCCTGTGCGCCTTCATCAAATGCCCTCACAATTGTATTTTCATCATCCACAACTGTCAGGAAAATCACAGATGTAGCAGTATTTTTGAATATCTCACTTACATCAAATCCAGTTCCATCCGGAAGCTGCATATCTATAATTGCCAGGTCAAAATTATAATGTTCAATTAAACTTCTGGCATCTTTTATACGTGTGGCATGATTTGTTTCATAACCTTCTGACTCAAGTGCATACAGAATTCCCGAAGCAATCATTGTGTCATCTTCCAACAAAAGTATTCTGCTCATGAATTATAGTCCTCTCGTTATCATTGTAAGATATTTGTCTTGCCGTTGTTATCGTCTAAAGTAATACCTCCATATTATGAAGCAGTCCGTTGATATGCAATTCTCGCTGTTCCATTTTTTGCATATATGGTACCGCATTTAGTAAAACCATTCTTTTCAATCAGCCTCTGCATGGTTTTGTTATCCGCATGAGTATCGCCCCTGATATTTGAAGAAATATTTTTACAATAGTTTAAAGCACAGGAAAATAAGCCATGCACCTGACCATCTCCGGCAAGCCTGTGAATCGTCAGATACGGTTCTTCATTCAGCCAGTTACCGCCCTCGATATGCTTATAAGCAGGCTCTGCCTCATCAAACAATGCAAATACCCCGTGGATTCCATCCTCGTCATATATCAGCTTACATACATTCTGGTCAATATCAGATTTTATCAGGTCTGCATCCGGATAAAAACGTCCCCACTGAGTAGGGTTTCCGGACTCTATCATGTAAACCTGCGCATATCTGTAAATTATCATGATTTGTTCTAAATCTGCTATTTCTGCATTTCTCACATTCAGCATGTCTTCTATTTACCTCAATCCTTTTATTCTTATGTCATCCAGTTCCTTTGCCGTTAAGCACTCAGCCTCATAAAGCCTTAAATATTCTTTAGATACATCTGAGTCAAAAATCAGCACATCATCCGAATTAATCGTAACATCAACGCCACTGCGATAGAATTTTCCAATCGGATGCTCAGACATATCTGCAACTCTTCCAAGTAAAACATTACTTGTCGGTGTGATATTTAATCTGATTTTATTATCCGCCAAAAATCGGATTACTGATTCGTTACTAGCCGCCGCTATGCCATGCTGCACTTCGTCAAGCTCTAGTTCTTCCACCGCTGTTCTTACATCTTTAGCAGTTCCCCATTCTCCGACATGTGCTTTCAGCCTTAATCCTTCTTTTTTTGCCCGGCGATAAATCCCTTTAAAATTTTCAATAGGCTGGGCTAATTCATCGCCATACAAATCAATAGAATAAAAATTCTTATTACCCCAAAAATGAGATAAGCACTCTTCCAAATAATCGATAGGACAATGTCTTGATAGTCCGATTTGCAGCCTCAATTCTATATCTGGAGCGATTTCTTTCTGGGCACTTGTAAAAGCATCGACCAGCTCATCAATATCATTGTTAAAAAATTCACCTAAGCCCCAAACATCCTCACCGATTTCAAGCACCGTGACTCCGTCCTCTTTTGCTTGTTGAAAAGCTGCTTTGATTAAGAGCTTTCTCATCTCGGTGTTGTTAAAGTACTGACCAATATATTTTTGGCTCCATGCGTCCATCTCATCCATTGAGGACAAGGGATTCATTATGGGCTCAATCCTTTTACCGGTTGCCTGATATAGAAAGCTCCTGCTGCCACCAAGCACAAAATGATTGTGCAGGTCTGCCTTTGTATGTTTTCTTACTTCTTCTAAATTTCTTTGTTTTAGTGTATCTGTAAAATTATTCATATCTCCACAATTTCCGCATTTTTTATATAGTGTTTTTCCCTGTTTCCGCATTTTTTATTTATACAGTTCCTTCAATTCAATCAATATCCGATTTTCCTCTTCCTCACAGGCGAATCCTGACTTTGAAAAAAATCCGTACTTATAACACTCCAAGCCGGTTTGCTCTACCTGACGTATTTCATTTTGAACAACGCTCTCTGTTATAGGTTCTTTTCTGAATTTGGCTTCATAGAAAATATATCCCCTATCATCCAAGGTAACAATATCAAACTCCCCATTCCTTTTTTCTATCGGGTCATCATAATAGTATTTTCCTATTTTTTCAAAAACTTCATCCATCAAACCTTTCCTGTTTTTTCTAATCAGATACTGTTTGCAAATCCGCTCAAAACTTTTGGGAACATACTTTGTTTCAAAATCCTCTGCAATATATCTATCATAAAATACATCAGAATCCATAATATTCATTCTCGACATATTTCTGAAAATGTATTTGTAGTAAAACAAAGACAAATTGTCCGAAATGAAATATCCCGATTTCTTCTTATTGTTTTCATCGTTAATAGGAGCTTCTTTTGAGACAACATCCATACGCATCAGCTTGTCAAGAATATCAACTAATGCCGGTCCACTGGAAACATTTGACTGGTCAAGAATATCCTTGTATCTGGAAAATCCTTTTGCAAGTGCTTCAAAGACCTCATTTGCATTTGTAATTTTTGATATTTCTGAATTGAGATACATAGATACCTCATTTTCCAGCCTAGCTCCCGGAGACGCAATAAGCTCTATAATATTTTCCCGTACACTTTTTTGACCATCAATCAATCGGTTATAATATGGAATTCCCCCGAACACACTGAACAATCTTACCTTATCCTCTTCTGTAAATTCAGGATAAAACAATGCGGATTCATAGTAATCCATTGGTTTCAAATTTAGGGTCAAATCAATTCTGCCGTATAAGGGATTCTGTTTTTCCAAAAGAGCTTTCATTGTATCTACATAAGAGCCACATACAATAAACTTCATATTAGAAGTATCTTTATAATGGTCTATGAGAGATTGTAAAATACTGTCAAGTCCCTTTGCATTTTCCCGTAAATACGGATATTCATCCAGGACAAGAATCATCGGTTCTTTTTCTGACATTTTAAAAAGGAATTGCAGCAAGGCTTCAATATTCTCAAATGCCGGTTTGGGAAAATCAAAGATTTCAGCGATAAGCTCTGCTAAACTATCCACATTATTGCGTTCCGTAGTCTGCTTACATTCATAGTAAATACTTTTTATGTCTGTTTCTTTTAGTGCCTGCTTAATAAGCTCGCTTTTGCCAATTCTCCTCCTGCCATAAATCAAAGAAATCATCTGACCGTCTGAAAGAAACATCCTATGCAGTTTTTTTCTTTCGTTTTCTCTTCCATAGAACATACTCAATATCCTCCAAGCCTCAAAATATGAGATGATATATATAGTATAGTGAGAGTATATGCAGATGTCAATTTTTATTCGGTTGCAGTTGAGTCAACCGTAACCGAATTAAATTTATAAAATAACGACCAACCGAACCTACTACCGGCAGCTTCTCCCCTTCAATCACCCAATGCCATTAAGCCAGTTGTTCGAAGTTTTGTTCGATAGCTCAGTTGTTGTCAA